>LSQX01126705.1_pt2 | contig 73773 bp, 56 predicted proteins | sample 654561 | NCBI WGS metagenome assembly LSQX01 (sample SAMN04489861, study PRJNA283612) | anaerobic digester metagenome | isolation source: 4 biogas reactors fed with cattle manure at either 37C or 55C with and... | place: Denmark: Kongens Lyngby | collected 2014
CACGGGGGCCGACCTCTCCAACGACCACGGCAACGGAAGCGCCGCCGTAAGCCGTTCTTCCCGAGGGGGAGGGGCCCGCTCAGCGGTTGGCCAACGACCGCCCCTCCTGTCTTACGATTTCTGTTCACGAACGGCCCACGGGCGAGGGCGCCCGTGGCACATGATTGAGATTGTGCTGTCGTAAGCCGTTACCTCCCCCCTCGTCCCGCCAGACTTCGCGCAGCGAAGTCCAGGGAGAGGGAGGACCGAGGGGGGTGAGGCCCGCCCTTGGCGGCTTGACGGCAACGCCCCCGCGCCAGCCTGTGCCGTTTTTGCCGTCGCTGTCGTTGCCTTCGTTGCTTCTGTTGCTTTCGTCGCTGCCTTTCACTCCATCCCGCAGACCTGCTTGAGCCATGTCATGCGCGCCGCGCCGTACTCCGGCGGGGCAGCATGCCCCATCCGCGGATACACGAGGATCTGCTTCGGCCCCTGGAGCGCGTTGTAGGCGCAGTAGACGCTTGTTGCCGGGCAGGTGCGATCGATCAGCCCGACCGTTACCCACGCGTCGCCATCGAAGCGCCGGGCGAAGTTCACCGCGTCGAAGTAGGGCGCCACCTGCGCGACCACTCCATGTGGGTCGTCGGAGGGTATCAGCCGTGGCCAGCCACTCGCGCGGCCCTGCTGCAGGCCCGTGTGGTCGCACAGAGCGGGCACATTCGCCGCCAGCGCGGTCACCCGGTCATCCAGCCCCGACAGCACGAGCGACAGCCCGCCGCCCTGGCTTGAGCCGGTCACCGCGAGATGCTCGCCATCCCACTCAGGCCGCGAGGTCAGCAGGTCTATCGCCCGTACACAGCCGAGGAAGACGTGCCGGAAGTAGTAGGTCTCGCGGCTCTCGCGGCCCTGGTGAGGGTAGCCCGCAAGCTCCCCGGCCTTCATGGCGTCCGTGACCTCCTTAGGCGTCTCCACGTCGAAGTTGTGGTGGATGATGTGCATCGCCACGAAGCCGTTCGCCGCGCCTCCAGCCGCCGTCCCGTAGCCAGTGCCGGAAACGCCCGCTGCGGTGAAGTTCATCAGACCCGGAGCGGGTGCGTCTCCCTCCGGCAGCGCCAGCCAGCCGTAGACGCGCCTGCCATCCACGTTCGCCAGCGAAACTTTGTAGAGCGCACCCACACCCGCGGGCGGCGTGCGCTCCTCAAGCTGCGCGTCCATCGGCACCTCCGCCAGCAGCGCCTTCTGCGCCGCCCACCACTCGTCGAAATCCTCCGGCTCAGCCGCGCTCGGGCCGATCTGCTCGGGATCGTACGCAGCGCCGCCGAAGCCGTAGTAGCGCGTCCCGTTGACGTCCGCCCATGCCGTGCAGCGGAGGACGCCCGGCGCATCGAGGCTGCCCGACACCGTCACGGGTTCCGCGCCGACCTGCAGTTCGCCCGCGGAGATCTGCCCGACGCCGTCAAGCGAGAGGTGATAGCCCACGGTGCCCTGCACCGGCGCGTCATTCACCAGCAGTCGCACGGCGAAGGTGGCCGTATCGCCGCAGGCGTAGATGCCATCCTCGCGATCCTGAATGACTTCAAGGATCGGGTCGGCAGCGAAGGCTGCCGTGGCGATGAGCACTATTGCGACAGCGACTGCGGCTGTCCTGAGCTTCACGTGGCCTCACTCACTTTGAATCGTAATCTGCGACGCGTCTACGCCCAGCCCCACGTGTTCCCCAGCAGGCCCTCCGACCAGAAGCAGGGCTCGTAGCCGCGCTCGGTGACCCATTCGAGGGCTGCAATGACTTTGTCCTTGACGTCCGGCTGAAAGTTCATCAACTCGCGGCGGAAATACTGCTCATGGATGAGCAGTTCGACCAACTCGCATGTGTTCGGGCTCTTCTCCTGCTCATCAAGCACCTGCGGCACCCGGTCGAGCGCATGCGAGTTCACGACCTCATCGCAGGCCACGAAGATGATGTCGGTATCGGCATCCCACCATGCATCGCGCTCCACCAGGTGCTGCACATGCGGAGGATCGAGGTAGTAGGAGGTCTTCGGCAAGCCATCCGGGTCAAAGCCGGGCAGCGCGATCAGGCGCTCAATCCCGCGCTCGCGCAGAGCCACGCAGGCCTCCCGCGTCGCCTCCGCCCAGTGAACGGTGGTGGCATTTCCGGTGACCTTTGGAGTGGCGAAGCGGTAGATCTCGTCCATGACCAGCTCGAAGTCGCGCGCGACGCGGCGGGCGGGGGCGTTGCGGTAGATATGCCCCGGCTCGTTCTGCAGCGCGTGGAAGCTCAGGTGCAGCCAGTCGCCATTCTCCGCCCACTCATCGCGCCACTTGTCGGGCAGATCGGCGAGGATGAAGCCCTCGCACTGGTAGTAGATATTGATGTGGATCTTCGCGCCGAAGCGCTGGTTCATCTCGCGCCAGAAGGCGAGGTACCAGTGGTCGAAGATGGAGCCCGGCATATCGCGCGCGATATCTCGCAAGAAGAGTACGTTGTCATCGCTGGAGAAGCGGTAGCGCTTGCGCGATGCGCGGTCGTACATGAGCCTGACGCGATCGGAGCCGGAAGGGCTTTCGGCGGTGATGGTGGTTCGCGGCTCAGTGAGCGTGACTTCGACGCTGAAGTGATCGCCCTCACGCTGCACAGGCTGCCCCTGTACGAAGAGGTAATCGCCGGCGGGAGCGCTGCCCTCGATGGTGATGGTCAGGCCCTCGTCTGTCTCTGTGCCATCACAGCGGTTGAGCACATCGCCATCCCATGGCGAGGTGATCTTCACCGGCTGCTGCGGGTAACGTGTCATTGCCTCCATCTCCCGGTCCTGCGTCAGTGGCTGTCTGGTCGTGGCAGTTCGCTGCCCGGCGCCTCGGACCTTCCGGGAACCGCGGGGCGTACATGAAGACGGGCCCGGTACTCTGCCGGGCCCGTCGGGAGTTGCGCCGGTGATCGATCAGAAGCGCCGTGTGAGCTGCTCGGAGCGATCCTCTGCGTCGCCCTGCCAATCAACCCACGGCTCGGCCGGGACGGTCCAGATCTCGCGGTCGCGGGTGATCGCCATCCGGTCACCACCGGGGCTGAACACCGGGTAGCCGTCGGAGCGCGGATCGCCGGTGACGGCGACCTGGCCGGTGCCGTCCGCGTTCATCATGAAGATGTCGAAGTCGCCGTTGCGGTTCGAGTGGAATGCGATCTTCGTGCCGTCCGGCGCCCACGCCGGCGCCTCATTGCGGAAGGGAGTGCCGGCAGTCAGGTTGGTGCCCGGATCGGTCGGATCATAGCCCGCGCCGCCGAGACCGCTGATGTCCTTGACCCAGATGTCGGTCTGGCCCGCGGCATCGGACTGGTAGGCCAGCATATTGCCGTTGGGCGAGACAACACCCCACTGCTCCTCGGCCGCAGTTGCGATGACGGGAGTGTTGCCGGCGCCATCGGTACCGATGATGTGGATGTCGGCATTACCGGCGGTGCGGGTCGTGGTGAAGACGATCTGGTCGCCGTTGGGATGGAAGCTCGGCTGCGTGTCGGCGCCGGTGTCCCCGTCGGGGGTCACGCGCGTAATCGCATCCCGGTCACCGCGTGTGCTGTCGATCAGGTAGATCGCAGGCGTCTGCCCGCGACGTGATGAGATCGCAATCCGGGTGGCATCCGGGCTGAAGCTCGGCTGGCGTCCACCCTCATCGACGAGGTCGGCATCGTCGTCCGACAGCGTCAGCAGCACGAGATTGCCGCCCGTGTCATTGATGGTGTAGGTGTACAGCAGCCCGTTGCCGCCGAAGGAGGCGAAGGCGACGCGGTTGTTGCTGCCCCACGAGACGCGTTCGGAGACATTCTGGAACACTCGCTGGTCGCTGTCGCCGCCGCAGCCCGCGAATACGAAGGCGGCCAGCAGAAGCAGTGTGGTCAGAGCGTAGATGTGTGACGCGTTCCTCATGACGCTATTCTCCCCTGGTGCGGTTATCCGCAACCGAGTGGTAAGGGCGGTTGCCCTGAAGCTGCGCGTTGTCATATCCCGGCACCGCCGAGGCTCGCTGCGATGTCGGGCCTATCTTTGGACACCCCCGGTAGCAGGTTGTTTCGCCCCGGGCGTTAGGTGATTATAGTGACACCGGCCCCGTCCTGCAAGCCAGATGCGACTATCGGCTGAGCGCGTAGACCAGCAGGTTCGTCCCCATCCGCAACGCCTGCCGCCGCACTTCCTCCGGATTACTGTGTACCTCGGCGCTCTCCCAGCCATCTCCGAGGTCGGTATTGTGCGAGTAGAACAGCACCACGCGGCCCTCATGCACTATGCCGTAGCCGTGGGGCGGGCCGCCGTCGTGCTCGTGTATCTTCGGCAGGCCGCCGGGGAAAGAGAAGAGGCAGTGGTAGATCGGGTGCGAGAAAGGAAGCTCGATCAGGTCGCGGTCCGGAAAGACCTCGCGGACCGCGATTCGGAAGCTCTCGTCGAGGCCGTAGTTGTCGTCAACATGCAGGAAGCCGCCGCCGAGGAGGTATTCCCGCAGGTTTCGCGCCTCGGCGGGTGTGAAGCTGATGCGACCGTGACCGGTGAGGTGGACGAAGGAGAATGAGTGCAGATCGCGCGAACCCGGCTCGACTGTTACCTCGCGCTGCGGCAGGTCGAGGTTGGCATGCTCGCGCGCAAAGGCGAGCAGGTTCGGCAGCGATGTGGGGTTGGCGTACCAGTCCCCACCGCCACCGTATTTGAGGCGGCCGACGGCCTCTTCGGCGCACGCGGCGCTCGCCAACACGAACGCCAGAGAGATTGTGATGATCGCGAGTTTGCGCATAAGTGACCGAAAGCTTCTCTCCAGAGGGTCGTGGGACCTGCTGGTCGGGGCAATGCACGCGGCGAGAGGAAGAGGCGTTCAGGCACACAGACCGGCCTGCCACGTCTGCCGAACATGCGAGCAAACCGTCATGAGGCGTCCGCACAGACAGCAATGTTCCTACCAGCAGGGAGGGTTTGGGGGGGAGAACGGGAACGGAGCATGTGCAGTCGGCGATAATGCGTAGAACGCGTCTAATGTGGGGCGGGTAGAGATGATCGAGAGGGTTCTTCGGCTTAAGAACTTGGGCCTTCTGGCTGAAGCCGTTCCTGGGAAGGCCGTGGAGTTCGGACGGCACACTGTTATCTACGGTGATAACGGCAGTGGGAAGAGCATGCTGGCGCATCTGCTACGGTCTCTCGCGACCGGGAAATGCGATCCGCTGAGGCCTCGGCAGACGATCGGACGCGGTCAGGCTCCGGAAGCGGAATTCGTGATCGAACGCAGCCACTACTGCCTCAAGGGCTATGAGTGGCAGCCCCCCCAGTGTCCTGCCATCGAGATCTTCGATGATGATTTCGTCAGCTCAAACGTCTACTCGGGGTCTGCAGTAGATATCGACCATCGACGGAACCTCTGTCGGTTCATCTTGGGGCAGCCAGGTGTTCAGCTTGCCGAGCGCGTGCAGGAGCTTGCCGAGGAGATCAAGGAGATTGGGAGCAGTATAACGAGCATGGAGTCACGTGTTGAGGCCAGCCTTGATGGTGTGATGACGGTCGATGAATACCTGGGGTCGGCGGAGGTAGTGGACTTGGGAGCAATGATATCGGAGGCGGAGGGTCGGGTCAAAGCGGAGGAGCACGCGGATGAGATAGCCGACCACCCCGAGCTTCAGCCTATCCGAGTCTCGTTGCCGACAAGTTCGGACCTCACGGCCCTGGGAGAGTCGATCGAGGCTGTGGCCGCGGAAGCATCGAGAATGGTAGCAGAGCACATCACAGAGCACTTGGGTCCTGGGGGCGAGGAATGGCTGTCTGAAGGGATACAACATGCGGGCGAGGTGTGCCCCTTCTGCGCTCAGAGCATCCGCGGTCTGAAGCTGATCGAGGCGATGAGAGGCTACTTCAGTGAATCGTACCGCAACCTGAAGAGCCGGATTGAGGCGGGCCGCGCGAAGGTAGAAGAGGAGTTTGGTGAGAGGGGGCTCCGCTCGATACAGTCGTGCGTCGGCGGCAACGAGACAGCATTCGAGTTCTGGCGTGCGCACGTGTCGATAGATCAGATGCACTCGCCTATGGAGGAAATCGAAACGGGATGGCAAGGCGTGAGGCAACTGCTTCTCGACATGTACGACAGGAAGTTAGCTGAGCCGACTGTGGCGTTGGGCATCCCCGAAACCGTCAGTTCCCTCCGGGACCTGAGCGCCGCTGCTGTAGCTGCGGCAACCACCTACAACGAGAAGGTAGAAGCCGTGAATGAGGAGATAAGGCAGCGGAAGTCGGCCGCAGAAGGGGAGGGCGACGGAAACGCAAGAAGGGGGCTATCGCGACTGAGGCTGCAGGAGCGGCGATGGTCGCAGGAAGGCAGATCAGAATGCGATAGCCTCCTGGACCTCCGGAAGAAGCGAAAGGAACTTGAGGCGGAGAAGGAACAGGCGAGGAAGAAGCTAGAGGAGCACCTTAGCGCGTTCACGCAGCAATACGAGAGCGAGCTGAATGCATTCCTTGAGAAGTGCGGCACTTCGTTCAAGTTGAAGAAACTGGAAGCCAAGTTCCCCTCAGGGAAGCCGGCTTCGGACTTCTGTATATGTGTTCTCGGGTACGAGGCGAAGGCATCAGCCGGCCCTTCTGACAGACCGCACTTCGGCACGATGATGAGCGACGGGGACAAACGAATACTTGCCTTCGCCCTCTTCTTGGCGCGCATGAAGAAGGACGAAGACTTGGCCAGAAAGATAGTCGTGCTGGACGATCCCGTCTCCAGCTTGGGACTCAACCGAAGTCTTACGACTATGCAGGCTGTTGTGGACTTGGCTCAGGACTGCGCACAACTGATCGTGCTGACCCATGACGCAGACTTTGCCGTCCTCTGTCACGATGCACTGGCGCTGGCGAGCACGGAGGAGGGCCGGAGTGTGGAGAGCCTTCGGCTAAAGGGCGCCGACGACTGGAGCGTGCTTGAGCCATGCGATCTGGATGGATTGTACAGAACGGCCTACGAGCACAACATTGGGACCATCGAGGGATTCTTGAGCGGTACCGGTACGGCCCATGCGCATGACGTGGTGAAGTGCTTCCGTCCCGTGATCGAGACGCTCCTGCGGTTCAAGTACCCGGGTGCGTTCAAGGGTACCAGGACGCTGGGTGACATGATCGCCCGCATAGAGGGCGCCCGCGAAGGAGGGCAGTTGGCTCACTTGGAGGGCCACGTCGCGGAACTCCGAGAAGTCAACGACTATTCCTGGCGGCCACTTCATGGCAACAGACATACTGATCGAGTAGGAGGGCAGGAGCACGAGGTGCGCACGTTCGCGAGGCGAGTGCTGAAGCTGCGCAACGCGATATGAAGATAGTGGGCGACGTGTCGGAGGCGGGCGACGCGAAATCGTCGCTCTGAAGGCGGGCGCAGGGGGACGCCCGCGCCATTCGCCGCTGTTACCCCACCCCCCACCTCCTCCGCAGCAGCCAGTCCGCGCCTGCCGTGAGCAGTAGCAGCACAAAGAACGCGATCGTCCGCGTGGGCTGCAGGACCACCGTTCGCTCCTGCGTCAGCGGCTCCAGCGGAAGCAACTCCGCCATCTCCTCCGCGCGCTCGAGCGGCAGGTAACTCCCGCCCGTCGCCTCCGCAATCGCCTCCAGCACCTCCGGACGAGCCGCATGCAGCAGTTCTCCCACCGCCTCAACCACCTCCACGCTGCGCGCGTCCTCGCCAAGCATCTCCCCCCCGCGTTCGGCAATCGCCCGCAGCCGATACTCCCCCGGCAGCCCTGCCTGCAGCGTCACCATCCATGCACCGGGAGTGGCTGTGGCTTCCGCCAGGTGAGTCTGCTCGCCATCCGGTCCATCAATCTCCAGCCGCACCGTCGCATCAGATAGAGGCCGCATCTCCTCGTCGGTCACGTAGATCTCCGCGCGCGCGATCTGCCCGCTCTCCCAGACGTCGCGGCCGGTATCAAGCACCACCTGGCGCTCTGAGCGGGGCGCGATCAGCCACCCGAGCACTCCGGTCCACAGCGCCTCCCATGCCGCGCGCGAGTGATCGTCCGCGGAGGGCGACTGCTGCCAGCGCCATGTATCATCCACCGTTACCGCGAGAGATCTGCCCGCACCGTGGCGGCCTACAGCAACCACTGGAGCCGCGCCGGCCACCGACTGCAACACCACCTTCCCGCCGCCCCTGATGCCGCCCACCGCATTCATCCCCTGTAGCAGCGGCAAGCGCTCCCACTGCTCGATGCCGCTCTCACGCAGCGCACGAGCGAGTTCGCTGTCGCCACTGAGGGTCACCGAGAGGCCGTCCGCCAGCAGCCCCTCGCCGGGTGCGATGCGCACGGGGAGCGTCTCCGCGACTGCAGTGCCCGCCCAGCCACCGGCGCCGAAGGCGTCAGGCCCTCCGAGCATTGCCAACGCGCCACCACCGGCGACATACTCCGCCAACTGCTCGACGAATGCCGAGCCGAGTGCGCCCGCGTTGATGTTCGACAGCACCACCGCCCGGTAGCGGCGCAGCTCGCCGACACCGCTCAGCGAACCTGCGGCGGGCTGCCCCTCGTCGCGCCAGAACTCGGCGGGCCGCCGCTTGCGCAGCAGGATTGCCGGCTCAAGCTCCTCGACGCGCAGCAGCAGGCGGCGCAGGAACGCATACTCGCGCCGGGGGCTGCCCTCAATCCACACCAGCCGCGCCTCTGCAGGCTCGACGCGCACCACAACGCTGCGGCGGTTGTTGGCCGCCGTAGCCTCCGTGGCTTCCGCACGGGCCTCCAGCACATACCGATGGTAGCCAGGCGCACCGGCGGTCAGCTCAACCACCGCGCGCCGCTCCGCCTGCCCCGGCTCCAGTGTGAGCGTCTGCAGGTCGCGGCCATCCTCGCGGGCAATCAGCGTGACCGGGGACTGCTCCAATCCGGCGGCGCGCACCAGCGCGCGCAACTCAAAGCGCTGGCCCTCGGAGACCGTCTCGGGCGCGACAACTCCCGCGATAGCGACATCGGCGACGGGGTCGCTGCTGCCGACGCCGAGGCAGTAGACGGGCGCCCCGTAGGCGCCGAGGGCCTCGGCAACACGCGCGGGCGGGCGGTTGGTGTCGTCCGCTCCATCTGAGACGAGCAGACATGCGACCGGAGGACGCCCATGCTCCCGCCGCAGCGGGGCGCTGAGCGCCGCCTGCAGGTTGGAGTTTGCATGCGGCTCCGGTGTCTCCGGGAGGGCCTCCACGCGCTCGGTGCCGTCGCGAGTAAGCAGCCACTGCACCTCACACCGGCGCAGTGCCTCCGCCAGGGGGCCCTGCAGCAGCGCCGCCACCGCCTCATCATAGCGAGAAGTTCCCTCCGTCGGGAGTTCCATCATGCTCTGCGAGGTATCCACCAGCACCATCAGTGGGGCCGGGCGCGCTGCCGTGAACGTGCGCCGAATCTGCGGGCTCAGCACCGCCAGCAGCACCAGCGACAGCAGGAGCGCGCGCAAGCCGAGGAGGACCGCCATCCGTGGTCGCGGCATGCCGCGAATGCGCAGCCAGCACAGATAGAGTGCAGCGCCGGCCGCGACGGCGGCAATGACCGTGAGCACGATGCGGGGATCGGAGGCATTCATCGGGTTCCCCGGAGTATACCCCACCGTGCAGGGCGCGGCAACGGGTTGAACCGACGCGTGGGAACCGGCTGAAGAACTTGCTCGTCTGCTTGTAACGCGGTGGAGAGCCGTGCACAATAGCTGCTACAGCAGCCACATAACGGAGGTCACGCTCATGCGCGCCATGCTGGCCGTCGCTCTCCTGACTCTCGTCGTCACCTGCCACGCCGCCACCGTGCTCAACAAGAACGGCCAGTTGACCGACGCGTCCCCGCAACTGGACGGTGGGGAACCCTATGAAGCCTTCAACATCTCATTCAGCAAGGGCGACATCGTCCGCTGCATCTGCACCACGGATGATTTCACGCCCTTTCTGCTCGCCGCCACCGATGACGAGCGCAACTTCGAGATGGGCGGCAATGAGCTTACGTTTTTCGCAAAGCAGGACGGGGAGGCCGTAGTCGCCGTGACCAGCCTCGGTCCGCATGAGACCGGCTTGTTCAACCTACAGGTGGAGGTGCTCCCGCTGAAGGTGGCTGAGGGGGAGCTTCCCCCGGCGCTGCTTGATGTGAATGAGCGTCTCGGGCCCGGTGATCAGGCCCTCGAAACTGGCGAGTTCATCCGCATGTATGAGGTCTCGGTACCCGAAGGCCACGCGGCCGTGGTTCTCGTGGATGCCGAGTTCGACGCCTATCTGTTCGTGGCAGTCGCCGGCGGCGAATTCATGGAAGTGGATGACGTGGACGGTCGCAACCCGGAGTATGTCTGGATCGGCGGTGGCGATGCTTTCATCTACGTTACGAGCGCGAGGCCCGGCGAAACCGGCGCCTACAGGCTCACCGTGCTCTCAGCGGAGATTGACCGCGGCGATACCGCTGAGGGCGACGCGCCCTGAATGTCCCATCCCCCACAGACGCGAGCGAATACCTGCGCCTGCTGTTGAAGTTGCCGCCTGTTTGTGATATAATTATTACGATAACCTCTTGATTTGCGCGAGATAGTGTGTCAGAAAGCTGATCGCAACCATGCTCGTAGCCGGAATAGATATCGGGTCTCTGGCGACCAAGGCCGTCATCTACGATGGCGCCGACGGTGCCATCATATCTTCAGCCTGCATACCCAGCGGCGCAAGGCCGCCTCAGGCGGGTGAGCGCGTACTTCAGCAGGTGCTTGAGGCTGCCGATGTTGATCGTGACGCTATCGCCGTGATCGTAGCGACCGGGTACGGGCGTGAGGCGATCTCCGTGGCCGATTCCACTGTGACCGAGATCACCTGCGCAGCGCGCGGGGCGCACTTCTACGAACCCGAAACGCGCACCGTCATTGATATCGGCGGTCAGGACAGCAAGGCGATCAGAGTGGATCCGCGGGGCTACCCGTTGGATTTCGCGCTGAACGACCGCTGTGCCGCCGGAACCGGACGTTTTCTTGAAGTGATGGCGGGCGCGCTTGAAACGTCGGTGGACGGATTGGAGCGACTGGCCCTTGAGGCAATCGCTCCGGTGGCGATTGGGCGAACATGTACGGTGTTCGCAGAGTCTGAGATAGTGGGGTTGCTGGCCTCGGGTGTAGATCGGGCCGCTATTGCGGCGGGGTTGTGTAGATCCGTGGCGCTCAGGACTGCCGGACTCGCGAGGCAGGTAGGGGTAGAGCCGCGGGTGACCCTGATTGGCGGAGTGGCCCTCAACCGCGCGATAGTGCGGGCCCTCAGCGATGTGCTGGCCGTCGAGATATGCGTCCCCGCCCTGCCTCAGCTTGTTGTAGCCACCGGCGCCGCCCTTGTCGCCTCGGATCGAGCAGATCGCCACCCATCTGATCTCGACCGGAGGTGCTCATGACACGCAAGAGGCTGTTCCTCACCACTGTAGTGTCGCTGCTGGCGATACTTGTCACGCTTTCTCTGCCCGCCTCTGCCGCCACGTCCGATGACGCGCGGAAGATGCTCGCGGATGCCTCCAAGCTCATCGGCCGCGGCGATCAGGCAGCCGCTCTGACGAAGATCGAAGCGGTGACCACCATCGCGCCGCAGTGGCCTGCCGCCTACGCCACGCTCGGTACGCTCTACCAGCGCATCGGGCAGCAGGATCTTGCGCTTGAGAGCTTCACACGCTTCCAGCACAACTCCCTGCTCAACGCTGGCGCTGAGGACGGTCGCCTCACTCGCGAGATCGCCGAGGGCGAAGCTCTGATGATTCTGCTGGTCAACGAGGAGCGCGCGAAGCGCGATGTGCCGGCTCTTGTCCCCGATGAGGAGCTATCTGCAATCTCGCGCAGGCACAGCCAGGAAATGTGCGAGATGAACTACTTCGCGCACGAATCGCCTACCCGTTCCCTGCGCACTCCCTCAGATCGTTTCAAGGCCCACTTCGGCTTCGATCCGCTCTGCCTCGGCGAGAACCTCGCGCGGATGTCCTCCCGCCCGCTGTGGTCGTACAACATGGACAACCTGCGCGATAGCCACCAGCGGCTGATGGAGAGCGACGGCCACCGCAAGGCGATCCTCTGGGAGATCCCCAGGTCAATCGGCGTCGGCATCGCGGTCAATGACTCGGGCGACTACTGGGTCACCGAGAACTTCGCGATCCTCGGGCGCTAGCAGCCACCGGCCGGAACACCATCGGCTTCAGAGCGTCTAAGCTCAGCGTAGGCACGGAAGATCCGTCGGACGTGGAGGCTGCAGGTGCCCGCAGAGCCCATCGGATGCCCGCCATGGCGCATCATTCACCACCAGACGCTTGATTCGACGAACCTTGAGGCGCTACGGCTCGCCCAGCAGGGTGCCGAAGCGGGCACGGTCGTAGCCGCCGACACACAAACCGCCGGGCGCGGCCGTCTCGGACGCAAGTGGGCGGACGCGCCCGGTTCATGTCTGCTCATGACGGTCCTCGTTCATCCACCCGCTCACTGCGCCGGTCTGCTCGGCGCTGCCATGGCACTGGCGGCGGCGGAAGCGACCAGCGCTCTCACAGGCGCGTCTCCCGCCATCAAATGGCCGAACGATCTGCTGCTTGGCGGCCGCAAGATGGCCGGGATACTCGCCGAGGGGCCACGCAACGGCCTGATCGCCGTCGGCATCGGCGTTAACGTAAACGGCGATCCAGACGACCTTCCCTACGGGCTGCGCGAAACCGCGACCTTCATCTCCCACGAGGCCGGCCATCACATTGATCTGCACGCTTTCCGGCAGAGCCTGCTGGACCGGCTCGGCGCATATCTGCAGGCCCTCGACGAAGGCCAAAGCGCGGGAGTGGTCGAAGGAGTCCGCCGCTTTGACTGTCTCGCGGGCCGGGCTATTCATGCACAGGCTGGATCAACTCTGGTCGAGGGCATCGCGCTCGGATGGCTCGACGACGGCAGGCTCGCGGTGCGTGACGCCGCGGGCAATGAGACAGCCCTTGACGGCGGAGAGGTTACGCTGATTTGATGCGCGTTCATCACCTGACGGCAATCCTTCTTCTCTGGGCCGCGCAGAGCGCGTTCGCGGGCACTTCCGAACACCTGCTCGCGGGGTGCGAGGCGATGTATCGCGGCGAGTGGCAGAGCGCCTTCAAGTCGTTCGAGCAGGCGCAGTTTGTTGACGCCACCTGTGCCGAGGCACTTGCGGGGGAGGGGGCAGCGCTGCTGCAGATGGGCCGCATGGAACAGGCCGCGGACTACTTCAACCGCGCGGTTGCCCAGGCGCCGGAGATGGCTGCCGCCCATGCCGGCATCGCCGCCTGCCATCATGTCAGCGGCGACTCACAGGCGGCGATGACGTCCTACCGGCGGGCGCTGACCTACGCGGCCTCCCGCCGTGGTGAGCTCCGCGCCAGCGCGGCATGGCTGGCCTGCAGGCTGGGTCTCTACGAGAGCGCTCTGGCGGACGCGAGGGCGGCTCTGGGCGAGGCGCCGGATGATTCGCTGGCGCGCCACTGCTCTGGCGCGGCGCTGCTGGCGCTGGGGCGCACGGATGAGGCGGTCGCGATACTCGGCGCCGTTCGCCCCGTCGAGACCCATGCGACCCCGGGATTGCTCGCGGTTGGTTCCGCGCTCCTGGCACCCGAAGCGCACTTCTGGGCGGACCACTCGCTCGACGACGCGGTGCGTCTCGCCGCCGTCCCCGAACATATCATCGGCTCACTGATGGGACTGCCCGATGTGCCGGCGGAGGATACGCGGGTTGCTCAAGCGCCCGGCGTACCCGAGCCTCATGTCCCCGAGGACCCTCGCTTTTACATATTGCGTCCGGCGCCGGGCAGTACGGTCAGCGGTGAGATCCCCCTTGCGGTGGAGACTGATGGCAGCCTGCCGATTCGGCAGATCGCGGTGCTGCTTGACGACCGCTTTGTGTCGATGAGCAACGTGCAGCCGTTCCGCACCACCGTGGACAGCAGAAGGGTTGCCGACGGTGCGCGGGAACTGCGGGTGGAGGGCTACGGGGCTTCGGGCGAGGTTATTGCGCAGGTGACGCTGCTACTGCAGGTGGCCAACGGCGCACGGACACTCGCTCCCGAGGAGCGGGCCGCTCGGCGGACGGCGCGGGAGGAGCTGTGTGGCCTGCTGTCGCTGCGAGTGACGCCGATGACCAGCGCGCAACTTCTGGGGCATGCGCTTGCGGCCGCCGGTCGGCCTGTGGAGGCGATTGCGGCATACGAGTACGTCTTCGCGCATGATGCCCTGCTGCCGGGGATACGCTCCGACCTGCTGCTGGGCTACCGGGAGATGGGTCTGCGCGCACTGGCGGGCTCGCGGGAGATGTTCACGCTCGCCACGCCCGGCGCGGTGGCGCTGACCTTCGACGACGGTCCGCACCCGGTCATGACCCCGTGGATACTCGACCTGCTCGACCGCTACGGCTATCGCGCCACGTTCTTTCTCGTGGGCAAGCAGGTGGCGATGTATCCTGAACTCACGCGGATGATCGTTGACCGCGGGCATGAGGTCGGCAGCCACTCTCACACCCACGGCAATCTGTGCACTCTCGATCGCCTCGGCGTCGAGCAGGAACTGGTGCGCAGCAGGGCCGCGATTCGGCAGGCATGCGGGCAGGTGGCCACGCTCTTTCGCCCGCCGGGGGGCAACTACAACCCGACGGTACGGCATGCGGCCGCCGCGACGGGCTACACCACGGTCTTCTGGAACGAGAACATCGGCAACTATCCCGGAGCGGCGGGCCCGGCGATCGCGGATGCGATGGACCGCAAGCTCGCCGACGGCGGCATCGTGCTGCTGCACAACGGATACGATGAGACCGAGGTGGCGCTGCCGCACCTGCTGGCGCGCCTGCATGCCCGCGGCGCGCGCTGCGACACGATCTCGGCGCTCGGCGGCGTGCAGTAGCACGCAAGGTTGTCTCTATCTCCCTTTCCCGGTATTATCATCATCCAACATGCCCATGCTGATTCCTCAAGGAACGGGTCTCACCACGACGGCGATGTCACTGATCGTCCTGTTGCTCTGTACCGGCACAGGCGCCGCGCAGCAGCCCGCGACCGATCTCCTCGGCGGGCGGATCCCGCTGCTCGACCCAAACTGCGACGGCCTTCCCGCCAGCAGCCTGGTGGACTTCAGCCCCCAGCTTGATGCGCCATGCGGGTCCCGCGGCTTTCTCTTCACCGGCCGGGATGGCAACTTCTACTTCGAGGACGGCACCCGCGGCCGCTTCTGGGGCATCAACGTGGCAAAAGACTCCGTCTTCCAGCCACCCGACCGGATAGACGCCGCGATTGAGTCGATCGCCCGCGCCGGCTTCAACCTCGTCCGCCTGCATCACATTGACGACTTCACCGGGCTACTGCCACCCGAACGGGCAGGCAGCGCCCAGCCGATCGACCCCGCGAAGCTGGCATCGGTAGATCACTGGATCGCCGAATGCGGCCGCCGTGGCATCTACGTCTATCTCGACCTGCTCGACTTCCGCACCTTCCACGCGCGCGAGGGTGTGCCCTCGGCGGAATTGCTCGACCGCGGCGCCAAGCCCTACGCGCTCTTCAACGAGCGTCTCATCGAGCTGCAGATGCAGTATGCGAAGGCCTTCTTGATCGATCACGTCAACCCGCTGACCGGCCTGTCGTATGCCCAGGACCCGACCGTCTGCATGGTCGAGCTTTGTGATGAGAACGGGCTCTTCGCCGCTCAGCGCCGGCGGACGCTGATCGTCTCGCCCTACTACGAGGAGCTTCAGCGGCGCTGGAACTACTGGCTCCGCTCGCGCTACGAGGACACCGACAGCCTGCGCATCGCATGGACGGACTGGCAGGGCAACTGTGCGCTGAACCCGATGGAGTCGCTGGAGGAGGGGACGGTCACCCTGCATGGCGATGCCGCCGAACCGGGCCTGCTCGCGACGCGCATGGGCACCGGCACCCGCGCCACCGGCCGGCTGAACGACATGGCCCTCTTCATGGCGTCCGTGCATCGGGAGTACTTCGAGGAGATGCGCGACTTCTTGCGCGAGCGAGGTGTGAGACAGCCGATCTCGGCCGTCACGGACTTCGAGGCGCTCGCAGACCTGCGATCGGTCTACGAGACGCTGGACTTCGTCGGCGCGAACTACTACTACGACCACCCGATCCTCAAGGATGGCCAGTGGAACCTGCCGATGTATTTTGTCAATCACTCTCCGCTTGGCGACCCGACCGGCGGCTTCGCGCCGAAGCTCGCGCAGAGCTCGTTCGCGGGCCGGCCTGTGGTCATGCGCGAGTGGGGAGTCTGCTGGCCGAACAAGTTCAGGCCGGTGGGGATGATCGAAGCGATCGCCTACGCGGCCCTGCAGGACGTGGACGCGATGATCATGTTCACCTACGACATCCGCCCGCAGGCGCAGCGGCTCGACTTCTTCGACGTAAGTCGCGATCCGACGCGCTGGGGGCTGGCGGCGATCGGCTCGCGCGCCTTCCTGGGCCGGGAGATCCGGGAGGCGGAGCGGCAGATCGAAGTCGGTTACTCGCAGGTGGACAGCTACTTTACCGACGGCGACCGCTCGCTGGTGCAGCTTCTGCGAGCGTCGCATGTCGCCGCCATGCGCGGGCGGTTCTTCAATGATGTCTTCGACGAGGAAACCGACCTGATCGTGGCCTCCGGCCTCAGTAGCGGGGCGGCGTACCTCGGCCGCCGCGCGGTGATCAGCGCCGAGCAGCGCGCCGAGGACCTGCTCAACCGCCGCCACCAGGCGACGCTCGCTGAAAAGAGCGGCTACCCGATCGCCACCACGCCTTCAGCCCGCGTAGCCTTCGAGTGGGGCGGCACACTCTACCGCGCCGGCGCGAGAACGACCCATGCGACGCACCCGGGCTTCTCGTTACGTGATGTTGAGGCGAATCCTCAGTTGCGCGTCATAGGACGCTCAACCGACGGCAGCCGCGCTTTCGGCATGCGCGACATGAGGCGCGACACCTGGATCTACCACGCGCTGGAGCCGGAGGACAAGCTGCGCGCCGTGCTCGACGCCTACGGGCAGCTTCATGATGAGCGCGTATCTCACGAGTACGTGCAGAGCAACCGCTTCATCTCCGACACGCGGCAGATCGTGCGCGATGAGGATGCCGAACTGATCGTAGTCAACACGCCGACCTTCCAGGCCGTGGCGGGGGCGCTGGAGATGGCCGGACGCGCAACGGGCCGAATGTCGCTGCGCTCGGCCAGCCCCATCGGCGCGGTCTGCTGGCTGAGCCTCGATGGGCGGGGCCCCGATGAGTCGCGCAGATGGGTGCTCAAGATGGTGAGCCTCGCGCTCAACTCGGGCGAGGAGAAGTCGCTGCATGTCGGCGAGCGCGAGAGGGCGATCTTCTCGGTTGTCTCTCCCGGGCAGGCGCCGGTCGTGACGCTCGGCCAGCTCAGCAGCGCCGGCACCACGGTCAGCCTGGGCGGACAGCAGGTAGCGCGCGTCGGCATGGTCAACGGTACATGGGAGATCGCGCGCGAGGGCAACGCGTATCACGTCTACTGCGATACTCCGGGCGTTGAGATCGAGGTGGCGGGAGCGGGCCGCTCGGCGACCGTTCACGGTGCCGACGGGCAGACGCAGCAGATCACCGTGGGGCAAACGTTCACCTGGCCCAACGGAGCGCGCATGGTCACGCTCCGCTGAGGCCGGATGGGAGGACTTGAGATGGAGATCGACCGCTTCGAATGCGTCTCACCGCTGGACTTCCGCTACTACGTTCCGAATGAGCGACTGAAGGAGTTGCTGGGCGACTACGTCACCGAGCGCGCACGCGTTCGCTCGGAGGCGATGGTAGAGGCCGCGGCTACCCGCGTGCTCGCCCGGATGGGCATCTGCTCGGAAGCGGTGGCCGGTGAGGTCACACATGCCGCCAACGCCGTGACGCCCGAGGAGGTCGCGGAGGAGGAGGCGCGCATCCATCACAACATCCGCGCTCTCGTCAACTCGATGAAGAGCTACGTGAGCGATGACGCCAAGCCCTTCATTCACTTCACCCTCACGAGCTTCGACGTCATAGACACCGCCACCGCGTGGCGGCTCAAGCATGCGGCGCTGGAGGGAGTCATCCCGGCGCTGGAGGAGCTTGAGCGAGTCCTGATCGCCCTCGCCCGCCGCGAGGCCGAGACGCTGCAGGTGGGCCGCACCCACGGGCAGCACGCCGTCCCGATCACCTTCGGCTTCACCATCGCGGAGTACATCTCGCGCCTCGGTGGCCGCATTGAGGCGATCCGCGCAGCGGCGGAGAACCTGCGCGGGAAGATCTCCGGCGCGGTCGGCGCTTACAACGCCTCCTCGGTGATGATCGAGGACCCGGAGGAGTTCGAGCGCCTCGTGCTCGCGGAGATGGGCCTGCAGCCCTCGCCGATCTCCACGCAGGTGGTGGAGGCCGAGTTCGTCACCGACTACATGCACATGCTGGTCTCGTGCTTCAGCGTCCTCGCGAACCTCGCCGACGACATGCGCAACCTGCAGCGCACGGAGATCAGCGAGGTGGCCGAGGAGTTCCAGGCGGCGCAGGTGGGCTCGTCCACGATGCCGCACAAGCGCAATCCGTGGAACTTTGAGAACGTGAAGTCAATGTGGAAGCAGTTCATGCCGCGGATGATCACCGTCTACTCCGATCAGATCTCCGAGCACCAGCGCGACCTGTCGAACTCCGCCTCGCAGCGATTCCTGCCTGAGGTCATCGTGGGGCTGACGGAAGCGACGCTGCGGCTGACGCGGATCATGGGGCGGCTGGTGACCGATGAGGAGCAGATGCGCGCCAACCTCGCGATGACCGAGGGCATGGTCGGCGCGGAGCCGGCGTATATCCTGCTGGCGGCCTACGGGCACCCGGACGCTCACGAGGCGGTGCGCAAGCTGACGCTGCAGGCGCAGCAGACCGACACGCCGCTGGGCGAGGTGCTGCAGGCCTCCGAGGAGCTTGCGGAGTACTGGTCGCAGCTAACCGACCGGCAGCGGGAGATGGTGCTTGACCCGACGCAGTACACCGGCATCGCGGCCCGCAAGACGCGCTCGATCTGCGACATGTGGGAGCAGCGGCTGGGGCTGTAGGAGGGGGACGGTCGCCTGACCGGCCCGCGGTTTCTATCGCCGTTGGCGTTTCGTTCGGAGCCACGCATCTGCCATTTGGATGCGTCGGTCAAAGACCGCCACCCGGGAGGTTATCGGCTCCTGTGGCGCGAAAGGGTGTGCAACGCTTCAGTCGCATGTCCGGGGGTGGTATGCCATGCGTCCTCTGCCGCTCGTGCTGATTGCTGTCGTAGCCTCCGTGCCCGCCGTTGCCCAGCGTCCCTCGAACGTCACCCGAGGCGTCTACGTCCACTCCCGCGACCTCATGGCCGCCCACGTCTGGTCCGACTACGGCCACGGCTTCGAATTCGTCACGGACAACCCGCACTCGGGCGAGACCTGCATCCAAGTGACGAACGTCGCCGGCGACGCCGGTGGCGGCGCGGGGCAGAACGTCGAGGTGAACCAGCAGGAGGCGGCACCGCTGCAGATCTCCGGCTGGAGCCGCGCCGAGGACGTTGACGCAGGCGACGCGGATTACCGCTACTCCATCTACGTGGACCTGCGTTTCGTCGATGGCGAAAGCTGGCCCATGCAGATCGCGCCTTTCGAGCGCGGCAGCCATGACTGGCAGTACTCCGAAACAATCATCGAGCCTGAAAAGCCCGTCGCCTCCGCGCGCTACTACGTCTTCGTGCGCGATGTAGGCGGCACTGCCTGCTTCGATGATCTCTTCCTCGGGCCTCCGGGCGGCGAGAACCTGCTCAAGCTACCGGGTTTTGAGAGCAATGAAATCTCGGAGTTCGCCCCGCGGCAGCAGGTCCTCGCCGACCTCGATGCGATGAACTGCAACGCTATACACACTTACATTAGCACTCCCGCCACCGAGCGCGACGAAGAGGCGCTGCGGGAGATGCTCGCGGCGCTTGACGAGCGAGGCTAAGGCGTCACGCTCACGCCGCATATCCCCTACGGGACCTTCAGGGACGCCGACGATCCGGCCTTCCCAAGCTACGCCTGCGTCAACAACGACTGGGGCGACCGCTGGGTGGAGGCATGCCGGATCTTTGCGCAGTATCCCTTCATGGGCATCTCCGTGGTGCCCGACGAGTGGAACTGGTCGACCGGCCGCCTCAAGCGGGCCTATGAGAACCACGCCGACGAGCGCGTGAAGCAGTTCTACGCGGAACTGAGCAACTACTGCAACTGCGAGCGCTGCCAGGAGCGCTTCCAGCGCGAGTACGGCATTCCGCTGCCGGAGATGGGCGAGTGGTCGCGCATCCCCGAGCAGTCGGAGGCCTACCGCAACTTCGTTGACTTCCGCTACCGCTGCACCACCGACCTCGTCCGCCGCGCAGTAGATGCGGTTCATTCGGGGCCGTATGACACCGCCGCCGATTCGCTGATCTGCGTCTCACCGATCTGCAGCGATTTCCGCCTCGGTACCGGCGTGGCGTGGGACATGCTCGGCTACGAGACAGGCATTGACTTCCCGACCACCGACCCATACATCCTGCTGCACAACTACCTCGGCGACTCGACGCACTGGTATGTCACCGAGACCGCGATGCACCTGACCGGCTCCACGCCCAAGCGCCAGTCCGGCATGGTGCTCGAAGCCGGGCACCTGCGCCCCGAGCATCGGCCGCTGCTGCCGGTGGAGATCTACGGCAGCGCGCTGTCATCGGTGGCGCGTGGCGCGAAGGAGATCGGCTTCTTCCACTACGTGCACCTGATGCAGAAGACCGATGCCGGGAAGACGCAGGGCGACTCGGCATTCAACTCGGTGCGGGGCTGCTATGACCTGCTGGAGCGGATCGACCCGTGGCTGGAGGGCGCCGAGCCGGTGAAGCGCGTGGCGCTGCTTTATTCGCGCGCTTCTGATGAATACTTCAGCTACTACCTCAGCGGCGAGCAGCCGAACCTTGACATCCTGACCCACGAGACCGACGACCCGCGCTACCCGTTCCTCGCGCAGAAGGAGGTCCTCTACTACCTGCTGCGCGCGGGCGTGCCGACGGACCTCTACTTCCTTGACAAGGTGAGCGCCGAGGAGCTTGCGGACTACGAGGCGATCGTGGTGCCGTTCCCGTTCGCGGTGAGCGAGGAGCAGGCGGGGATGCTTGAGGCGCTGGCGCAGTCGGGTAAGCTGCTCGTGGTGATCTCCGAGTTCGGCAGCGTGGATGAGCATGGTCTGCCGCATGAAAGGCCGGTGCTGCTAGACCTGCTGGGTCTGGCAGAGGCGCCGAGCGGCGAGAAGACGGGCCAGTTGGAGGAACTCATCGGCCCCGAAAACGAACGTTACGGTCAGTTCACGGTATATGAGACAGTCATACCAGCGGCCGGCACCCACACACTGGCGATGGTGGACGGGACAAGCGCCATCACGGGGAGAGACGTGGGTGAAGCCGGCGTGCTGTTTTTGGCTGGCGAGTTCGGGATCGGCCTTCCAGCCAACTACGACAACGAAGCTCGCGACCGCACGGTACGCATCATGCCGTCGGAGCTGTCAGAGGGTCATGAGCGGTTCTTCAGCCTGGTCTCGGAGCAGGTTAGGCTGTTGGGGAGCGTTCCCGACGACGATGTCGAACTGGCGCTGATGCGCAACGCCGCAGGCGACCTGCTGCTGTTCGCGATCAACTGGGAAGAAGACGCGGTCTCGGTGGACGTGTCACTGCCTGAAGAGGCGCGCGGTGAAGGCATGGGCTACTCATTGAGCGAAGATGGCATGGTGTCCGAGCGATCCATCGCTGCGGATCTGAAGAGGCTCGACCTCGCCGCGCAGGAGGCGGTTGTTCTGCGCTTTGCGGCGCAGTGATGGTTGGGAGGATATTGCCTCTGCAGCGGCGAAAGGTGGCGGGCGGGCCACCTCATGAGGAGGAGCGGCTCGTTGACAGGTCTGCAATTACTGGCATATAATGGCGCACGCACGGGAGACCGTGGGCTCTGAAGGGAGCAAATCCGGATGACGAAGACCAGCCGCGCCTGCGGACTTACCATCGTGTACGTCCTGCTGGCGATTCTGCTTGCGTGCGGAGCCGCCACTGCGCAGGAGATCAGCGCCGATTTCACCGAAGGTGTGCGCGCTTTCGAAGAACGATCGTACCAGGAAGCCATCACTCGGCTTGAGGCCGCTGTAGCGGCCGATCCGGAGAATGAGGCCGCCTGGTACTACCTCGGCGTGGCGCGCTACCGGCAGGGCGAACTCGAGCCCGCGCTTGAGGCGCTTGCCGAAGCGGCCGAGCGCAGAGGCGACCGGCCCGGCATCCAGCTTCATATCGGCCTCATCTATGAAGAGCTTGGCGCATTCGATGAGGCGATCCGCGCCTACCAGACCGAACTGCGCAATCGCCGATTCAGGAACCTCGCCGAGGTCTACAACTCCCTCGGCCGCGTCTACTACTTCTCCGGACGCTACATGGATGCCATTGAGACCCTCACCGAGGCGCTGGAGCACAACGAGAAGTACGTAGAGGCACTCTACTATCGCGCTCTCACACACCACCAACAGCGCGAGTATGAGCGGGCGATGCGGGACTTCAACTCCGCGATTGAGATAGTCGAGGAGTGGGACCGCAAGCGGCGGCAGCTCGACACCATGGTCGAGCGCGAGGGCGATACGGGGCTTACTCCCGACGCCCAGCGGCGCAAGCAGCAGCTTCAGGAAGAACTCGCCCAGGATTACAGCAAGGCGGCCGAGTTCGCGCAGGAACTGGCGATGCGCCCCATGCTCTACATGGACAAGGGCGACACGGCAGTGGCCCTGGACGAGTACGGCACGGCGCGAAACGCGTATCGCAAGGCCCTCGACCCCGAACATGGCGGCAATGCCGCTGACCCGCTCCCGCACGTGAAGGTGGGCGAGGCTTACTTCGAGGAGGGCAGAGACCTCTTCTACAACCAGGGCCTGCTGTATACGGCCATCTCACGAGTTGACGCGGCCATCGAGAACGTCGAGGAGGCCATCGCGCTCGACGAGGGCTTCCCGGAGGCGCATAAGGCGCTTGGCGATATCTTCCTCTTCCAGGCGACCGTTTACGTCTCTGATCCTGAACGCGAAATCGTGTCCAGCACCTTCGAGGACGTTATCGACCGCTACGATGCCGCCATCGCCTCGGCCCCCGAATATGTGGAAGCCTACACAGGCCGCGCCCAGACCTACATCGAGATGGGCGAACCTGATGACGCCGTCGCGGACCTGCAGACCGCGCTGGGCCTTGAGCCGCGCAATCCCGATCTTTACGCAGCGTTGGCAACGGCTCAGGCGCTCAATGAGGAGTACGAGGCAGCCGTCGCCACAGCTCAGATCGCGCTGAACCTCGAACCTGACAACGCGCAGGCGCATAATGCCGCGGGCCTCGCGCACTACTTCTCCGGCCGACTTGGGCTTGCGAGCGAGCACTTCACCAAGGCGATTGAGGCCGACCCGACCCAGCACCAGTCATACACGAACCTCGGCAACACGTTCTTTCAGCTCGGCTCCTGGCACCGCGCCCGGATCAACTACGAGAAGGCGCTGGAGCTTGTGCCGGAGCCGGCTATCGCCAATACGGCGGTGCAGCGAAGCTACCTGCACTATCTGGTCGCCCGAACCTACCACTTCACCGGCCAGTATGAGCGGGAGGTGGAGGCGCTCAACCGCGCGCTTGGCCTCGACTCGGCCTATCTGGAGGCCCTGACGCAACTGGCGCTGGCCTACCAGGAGCTGGGGCAGTTCCAGGCCTCCGAGCAGGCGCTGCGCACCGCGCTTGAGGTATCGCCAGGGGCGGAAGAGGATGCGGCCATCTACGTGCAGATGGGACGGCTCTACGAGAGCGAGGGGCGGCCGTATGAGGCCATCACCGCCTACGGCGCCGCCATCGCCGCTCAGACCGACAATCCTGAGGCTCAGGAGGCCCTGCGGCGGCTGACTGCCGGCTAGATCTCATGCGTGACACGCACGGGCTACCTCCGGTGGCACTCGCCGCGGCCCTGCTGTTGTCCTTTACACTGCTGGCGGACCTGCCCGGAGCCGCCGCCGATACGCGCAAGCAGCACCTGCCCAATGGCCTGCGGGTCGTCGTGCAGGACAACACGCATACGGGAACGGTGGTCGTCAGCGCCCTCGTGCGCGTGACGGCGCTGCATGAGCCTCGCGGTACAGCGGGGATCAGGCAGTTGACACACCTGCTCGTCTCTCGCGGCGAGGGTTACGACGAGAGACTGCGCGCCGCGGCCGCTCGAATCGGCGGCTCGATGGCCCCTGACTATGTCGAGCTTACGGTCTCCGCGCCGGCCGAGGCGCTCGAGGAATGCGTGTGGCTCACACGCGAAATACTATTCCGGCCACAGATGGCGGGAGAGGCACTCGAGACGGTGCGGGCCGATCTGATCAGGCGGCTCGCCGCACGTGACGCTACTCCCGCGGCGCTGACCATTGAACGCTTATACCAGGCCCTGTACCCGGGGCTCGGCACGGGTGACGTCAACGCCGGAGACGCGACCTGCGTCGCCGCGCTTACAATCGATGATGTGGATCGCTTTCACGCCCGCCACTACCTGCCGAATGTGACTACCATCGGCGTGAGCGGCGGGGTTGAGGGTCGCGAGGCGCTGGAGATTGTCGTGCGGGTCATGGGCGGGCTGCTGCCCGGCTCCATGCCCCCGGAGGCACCGCTGCAGCCGCCGGAGTATCCGGACGGGACTGTCGAGTTGGACGGCGGCGGTCGAACGGCGGTCGTGGCCGTTGGCGGTCGCGCAGTGGCACTGGGCGCGACGCAGTATCCGGCGATGGCCGTGGGTATGACGCTGCTGGGCTCGGGCATGGACAGTCGCCTCTATCGGGCGCTGCGAGTGGAGCGGGCTCTGGCATACACAATCGCGGCCGAGCTTACACCGTCGGGCACCGCGCCATCGGGGCTTGTGCTGGTGACATGTGCGCCAGAGCGGCTGCAGGAGGTCGCCGAGGTCACGTCAGATGAGATCGCACGGGTGACCGAGGAGCGCGCCGGCGCTGAGGAGTTGCAGAGGGCGAGGCGTTATCTTGTGGGGCGCTACGCGCTACGCCGGCAGCGTAACGAGGATGTTGCTCATTATCTCGCGGTGTTCGAGATGCTGGGTGGCCCTCAGGGCTACCGGCGTGATGCGCAGCTCGCGGGCGAGATCGCTGCGGTTGATGCCGAAGCGGTGATGCAGGCGATGCGCGCGCTCTTCCGACCTGCAGTCGCGGTGAACCTGCGGGGTTGTGTCGAGGCGGGCTGAGTGGTAGATCTGTGACGCTGGAGGGACGGCTATGCGAATCTGTCCTGCAATCCTGTTTCTGATGATGATCACGGCCACTGTGACGCTCGCCCAGGAGGCGACGTGGCTGCCACGCTATGACGCCAACAACTCCGGCGTGACCGCCGCCACGATCGGCCTGCCGGCGGCCCTCGCATGGAAGTACGTCCCGGAGAACGCCGCCACGGAGGACCCGGTGGCTACTCCTGCGGTGGGCGAAGAGATGATCTACGTCCCCGTGGGCGATACGATCTATGCTCTCGATCGCGTCACCGGTTCGCTGGTGTGGGAGCAGTCGGCCGGAGACGTGATCTACTCCAGCCCCGCGCTGGCGGGTGGCATCCTCTACTTCGGCTCGCGCGACAACAACCTCTGGGCGGTGGACGCGTCGGATGGCTCGGTCGAGTGGCGCTACCCCACCGGCGGCTCCGTTGATTGCCCGCCGACCATCGTCGGCAACATCTGCTACTTCGGCTCCGATGACAATCGCCTTACCGCGCTGAACCTCGAGACCCAGCAGCCGCTGTGGACATTCGAGGCCTCCGGGGACATCAAGGCCCCGCCGCTGGTCTACCGCGATGTCATCGTGATCGGGTCTATGGACGGCCGGCTCTACTGCCTCAACTCCAGCGGCCGGCCCATCTGGTCCAACAGCATAGACGCAGGGACGTTCGTGGCCTCCCCGGTCGGCGAGCGCACGAAGGTGATCTATGCCTCGGGCCGTGACCTCAACGCCCGCGACCTCTACTCGGGCCGTCTCGGTGTGTGGCGCCGTCCGTTCCGCGCCGCGGACCTGATCGTCGGCTCGCCCTGCGTGCTGGGCCGCGAAGTCTACATCGCCACCCGCGATGGCTCCGTCTACAGCATTGATGCCAACAGCGGGAATCCGCTGTGGCGATGGCCCGCCGAAGGCGCCGCCGACCCTATCACCAGCTCTCCGGTGATCGCCGGCGACAAACTCGTCTTCCGGGCCGGTGAGCGAGACTTGATCGCAATCAGCCTCGACGGCCGCCGCATGCTTTGGAAGTATACGCTGCCGCAGGTCGAGGAGAGGGCGCAGGAAGCCGCAGGGCTGCCCGGCGACGTCTTCATGGGCGATCCCGGCATGATGCCCGAGGAGATGCCCGCCGAGGAGCCGATCGGCGTTGATGAGCCGGGCGGCACCACCACGCGGCCCGCGCGGCGGGTCGAGTTCGAGGAGCTGGTGAGCCCATCCGTCGCAGTGGTCAACGACGCGGTCTACGTGATCGGTGACGATGCGATCGCATACGGCTTCCACTCCGACGCGCCGGACAACGTGCCGCCGACGATCGCGGAGCCGGTGCTTGAAGTCCCCGGAGCCGGACGGCAGCGGGTGGAGTTCACCCCGTCCCTCGCCGACGCCGAGGAGTTCGCCGAGCGTTTCGCCGACGAGATAGCGATCCCCGGCACGCCGCCTATCTTCCTCTCGCTGCTGCTGGTTGATGAGGGCTCAGGCGTCGATCCCGACAGCGTATCGGTGACAGTAAATGGCGAAGCGGCAGGCTTTACCTACGATCCCCGCGAAGGACTCATCTGGTATATCTACGAGCCGCGGGGAGCCGCGGCGAATCTCGCAAATGGCGTGAAGCGAATCATGTTCGAAGCATCGGACTGGCGCGGGAACAGGCAGACGAAGGTAGTCTCATTCACGGTTGACAACAAGCTCAAGCCGCCGGCCCCACCGAGGCCACCGGCACCTACCTTCGATCCGGGCATGTTCCCCGGTGAGGATATGCCGCCCGGCGCCTTCATGCCCTGAACTGGTTCGCCGCTCACGCTACTATCACAGACCCGGCAGGGGGTCCTGCTATGGGACAGGCTATCTTGACCGTGCTGATCCTGCTCATCTTCGTCGCTTACGCCGTGTTCTTCGGGGTGTGGAATCCCGAACTGGTGCCGGTACGCACGTGGTACATGAACGCGGACATGACGTGGGGGGCGCAGGTTCCTCTCTTCGTGCTACCGCTTGCGGGCCTGGTATTCGGCGCCATCATCATGGCGATCGCGATGTCGGCCCCGTGGTCCTCGATGCGGCGGCGGCTTTCCGCCGTCGAGGAGCATCTGGAGACAGAACGCGCTCGCTCGCGTGACCGTGCTGAGAAGATCGAAGAACTCAAGGAGCGTATCAGGAGACAGCAGGCAGCGCAGGCGGTGCACGAAGATGCCGCTCCGGCGGCGGCCGACAGCGAGGTCTGAACGCCGCCTGCGACCGTAGGAAGATACCGCGCCGGGGGCCCCCTTGAGGGCTCCCCGGCAGCTTTTTTCCGGGCCTGTAGTGGTCGGGAGCGTGCCCTGATTACGGGGGGAGTTGAACAGTGAGCGGAAGCGTCGCGTCACACACTGGGGCATGGTTGACGCTTAGTTGCAGCGGCCTGTCGGCCCGGTTACAGCGGGCGCTTGTCGAGGCGCTGGGCTCCGCGGACGCGGTGATGGGGGCGACTAACGAGCAACTTTCCGCCGTGGATGGCATCCAGCCGAGGCATCTGGCGAAGATTCGCCGGGCTGAGGCGGAGGGAGAAATCCCGCTCAAGGTCGAATTGCTGAGAGACCTTGGCGCCGAGCTGATCCCGTTCACGGACGAGCGCTACCCGCAGATGCTGCTGGAGACTGATGACCCGCCCGCCTCACTGTTCGTGCAGGGCGAGTTTACCCGGCAGGACGAGCTTTCGGTGGCGCTGGTGGGGACGCGCAAACGCACCTCTTACGGGGAGATGGTGACCGGGCGGCTGGCGCGGGAGTTGGTCCGCCGGGGCTTTACCATCGTCAGTGGGCTGGCGCTCGGGATAGACGCCGACGCCCATGAGGCGGCGCTGGAGGCGGGAGGGCGCACGATAGGCGTGCTTGGCTGCGGGCTCGATGTCAACTACCCGTCGCAGAACGCGCAGTTGCGCGAGCAGATGGCCGTGTCGGGCGCTGTGGTGACGGAGTACGCCCCCGGGACTCCGCCGACGCCGGAGCGCTTCCCGCAGCGCAATCGCATCCTCTGCGGCCTGACGCTGGGGACGATCGTGATCGAAGCGCCTGTCAAGAGTGGGGCGCTGATCACGGCGCGTCTCGCGGCTGAGTACGGTCGCGAGGTGTTCGCAGTTCCGGGGAATGTGACAAGCCCCGTCAGTCGCGGCTGCCATGCGCTGCTGCGAGACGGGGCGGTGCTGGTGGAATCGGCGGAGGACGTTGTCGAGGGGCTCGGGATCATGCTCGCGGCGGTGCCCGAGCGGGAGCCGGCCGCGGAGCGGGAGCGCAAGCTCGACGAGCTGCCCGCCGATCAGCAGCGGATCCTGCAGGCGCTGAGCCACCAGCCGCGCAGCATAGACGACGTGATCGTGGACTGCGACATGCAGACGTCGCAGGTCTCGTCGGCGCTGATGCTGCTTGAAGTGAAAGGGTTAGTGAAGCGCTTTCCGGGAAACCAGTTCGTACGCACATGACAACTACCGCGGCCCCCGTGGCCGCTTGCCGGGGATGATATTTGTGGCAGCGAAGAAAGCGATCATTGTTGAGTCGCCCACCAAGACGCGCACCCTCTCGGGCTTTCTGCCCGATGACTACAAGGTGCTCGCCTCGGTCGGGCATGTACGCGATCTGCCCGAGGACGACATGGGCGTGGACGTCGAAGGTGATTTCGAGCCGACCTACGTCGTCTCGGGGAGCAAAGCGATCAGCGCCCTGAGGAAGGGCCTCAAAGGGGTGGAGGAGGTATTCCTCGCGACTGACCCCGATCGCGAGGGTGAGGCGATCGCGTGGCACGTAGCCGAGGAGCTTGGACTGGGCAACGCCCGGCGCATTCAGTTCAACGAGATCACGCGCGATGCGGTGCTCGACGCACTCGAGCGGCCGGGCGAGATAGACATGGACCGCGTGGACGCTCAGCAGGCGCGGCGCGTGCTTGACCGCCTGGTTGGCTACTCACTATCACCGGTGCTGTGGAAGCGCGTGGGCGGAGGCAGGCCACAGTCCGGACTCTCGGCCGGACGTGTGCAGTCGGTCGCGCTGCGGCTGATCGTGGACCGTGAGCGCGAGCGACTGGCCTTCGACGCCCAGGAATACTGGACGGTCGCGGTGACACTGCAGCCCCAGTCGGGCGAGCAGTTCGACGCCGAACTGAAGACGATCGCCGGCGAGGAGCACGGGCTGACGTCCGAGGAGCGGGTCACGCCTGTCGTCGAGGAACTGCGCGAGGCACAGTATCGTGTGGCGCGCATTGAGGAGAAGCAGCAGCAGCGCAATCCGCAGCCTCCCTTCATCACCTCGACGCTCCAGCGCGCAGCCTCCAACCGCCTCCGCTTCGCTGCCCGCAAGGCCATGCGAGTGGCACAGCAGCTATACGAAGGCGTCGAGATGAGCGACGGTAGCCACGGTCTGATCACCTACATGCGAACCGACTCGACGAACGTCGCGGCCGAGGCTCGCAAGCGCGCGGGCGAGTTCATCGAAGAGCAGTGGGGCAAGGACTACGTCGGCGCCGGCGCGAGCGGCAAGAAGGTCAAGGGAGCGCAGGAGGCTCACGAAGCGATCAGGCCGACCGACGTGATGCGCACTCCCGAGAGCCTCGCGAAGGTGCTCAGCAAGGACCAGTTGGCGCTGTATGATCTGATCTGGCGACGCTTTGTGGCGTCGCAGATGGCGCCGGCGGTTATCAACCAGACGGGCGTGGACATCGAGGCGGGCCGCTACGGCCTCCGCGCCACCGGACAGGTGGTGCTCTTCCCCGGCTGGTACGCCGTGATGCCGCGTGATGACGAGGAGACGCAGCTTCCGGCGCTGCAGGAGGGCGAGGAGCTGGGCCTCATCGAAGTGACGCCCGAGCAGCACTTCACGCAACCGCCGCCACGCTTCACCGAGGCCTCGCTCGTCCGCGAGCTTGAGAGCAACGGTGTCGGCCGCCCGAGCACCTACGCGGACATCGTGGACACTCTCCGGACTCGGAAGTACGTCCACATGGAGAAGCGCGCCTTTGCGCCGACGCCGTTGGGCGTCACCGTCTGCGACTACCTTGTGGAGAACTTCCCGGAGATCATGGACATTGAGTTCACCGCGAGTGTGGAGGAGGAACTCGACACCGTCGAGCGCGGCGAGCGCGACTGGCACGAGGTGCTGCGCGAGTTCTGGGGCCCCTTCGCGAGCGAGGTGGAGCGCGCCAAGGACGCGCCCGCGGAGGAGCTTGAGGGCGAGGTCTGTCCCGAGTGCGGTGGACAACTGCTCATCAAGCGCTCGCGCCACGGCAAGTTTGCGGGCTGCGCAAACTATCCGGAGTGTAAGTACGTGCGCGACCTCGGCGATGGCGTCACGCAGCGCCCGCCGATTGAAGAGACCGAACACACCTGCCCCAAGTGCGAGGCGCCGCTGGTCATCCGCACCGGCCGGCGCGGGCGGTTCTTCGCCTGCAGCGCCTACCCCGAGTGCGACTACACCGCCGATGTGGGCGAGGATGAGGCGCCGCGCGAGCGACAGAAGCCGATGGAGACGTCGGAGAGCTGCCCGGAGTGCGGGGAGGGCAAGCTGCTTGTGCGGACGGGCAGACGCGGCAAGTTCCTCGGCTGCTCAAATTACCCCAAGTGCAGATATACCCGCGACTACGAGGGCGAGGAGGTCGTTGGGGAGGCCTCTGCCGAGTTGACCGCGGCCGCCGCCGAGGCCGCGAACGACCGACCTCCGGTCACCTGCGACAAGTGCGGCGCGCCGATGGCGATCCGCAGCGGAAGTCGCGGCAAGTTCCTCGGCTGCACGGCGTATCCCGAGTGCAAGGGCACGCGGCCGATCAGCGACGCCATCGCCGCCGGATGGGAGCCGCCCAAGCCCGAGGAGCTTGACGAGAAGTGCCCGGAGTGTGGTAAGGTTCTCGTGTTGCGCGAAGGCCGCAAGGGGAAGTTCGTAGGCTGCAGCGGCTACCCGAAGTGTCGCTACACCCGTGATGTCACACCCGAAGCGGAGGGCGGCTCGACTGAATGACACGGCCGTCGCACGGCCGCCGCGCGTTCCTGCTGCTGTGCTGGCGGGGGTATTTCTCATTGCCCTCGCCTCACTCGCGTTCGAAGTAGCCCTCACGCGCGCGTTCAGTGTCCTGCTGCGCTATCACTTCGTCTTTCTGGCCATCGCGGTCGGCACCTGTGGCCTCGGCGTCGGCGGCCTGCTCGACTTCCTCTGGCTGCGCCGCAGCCGCTTCTCCGATGAGGCGGTCCTGAGCGGCCTCGCGCTCGCCGCGGGCACCGCCTATGTCGGCTGCGTGGCGCTTCTCTTCTCACAGGCAACCGCCGCCCACCTGACCTCGCTCGCCTTCGTCGGCGGCGTCTGCATCGTGCCCTTCGTCCTCGCCGGCGCTTTCATGAGCCACGCCTTCGCGCGCTGGTCACACCAGGGCGGCCGGATGTACTTCTACGACCTCAGCGGCGCCGCCCTCGGCAGTTGCGGCGTCATCATCGCCCTGCAACTGCTCGGCGCCACCGGCGTCCCGTTTCTCTGCGCGGCGCTGGCCGCGATGGCGGCCACCGTGGTCGCGCGGCGTAACTGGCTGCGTGGCCTCTCCGGGGCCCTTTGTATCGCCGCCATCGCCGCGACGGTCCTGAGCGGATACCGGCCCCTCATCGAGCTGCCGAAGATACCGATGGCGGCGGGGTATGCAGCCAAGCCGCTCTTCCAGGAATTGGGCGACCCGCGCATTCCCGCTCAGATCGTCTACACCCAATGGAACGCCTTCGCTCGCACCGACGTAGTGGCATACGCGCGACCCGACGGCACCTTCGATCCGACCGACGACCTCTTCGTCTACACCGACGGCGAGGTGCCGACGAACCTCATTCACTTTCAGGGCGACCTGAACACCGTCGTTGACCGCTATCGCAACTTCATAGGCTTCTTCCCGTTCATCACCGAACGCCCCGACAGCGTGCTGCTGATCGGGCCCGGGGCGGGGCTCGACGTGCTGCTGGCTCAGGCGGTCGGCGCCGAGCGCATCGAGGGCGCCGAGCTCAACCCGTCCATGCTCCCGATCGTGCGCCGCTACCGCGACTTCTCCGGGCCGCTGTATGACTACAGCAACGTCAACGTGCATGTCGCCGAGGGTCGCAGCTACGTGAGGCGCTCCCCCCGGAACTACGACCTGATCTACATGGCGCTGACCAAGAGCGCCACCACCGCCTCCAGCAGCCTCGCGCTGGTGGAGAGCTACATCCACACAGTCGAGGGCTTTGAGAACTACCTCGCGCACCTGACCGAAGAGGGGCAGGTATCCATCATCTGCCAGCACCCGCTGGTGCTGACGCGGCTGATCCTCACCGGGCTGGCCGCGCTCGAGCGCGAGCGGCTCTCTCGCGATGAGGCGCTGGCGCGCATCGTCGTGATGAGCGTCCCGCCGAGGCAGTATCAGGAGGGCCCGTACCGGCACCTGGTGACGATCTACCGCAGCGCGCTGGCGCCTGAACGTTCCGCGGAGCTGGCGCGCCAGGCGGTTGCGACGGGGCTTGTCCCGGTCTTCTTCCCGCGGGCGTACGAGGTCCCGCCTTTCGGGTGGCTGCGGGAGGGCATGTCGATCGGCGACTTCGGGGAGAGGTTCAACGACTGGTGGGCGGGCGCGGACATCGAGGTAATCCCACGCACTGATGACCGCCCGTTCGTGATCGACTTCAACAGGGGCATCCCGCCGCAGATGTCGGGCTTCGTGATCGTTGCGCTCGGCGCCGTGCTGCTCTTCTCACTGGTCACGATCGTTGTGCTCGTCCGATCGGGGATCGGAACCGCCGGGCCGCTCTCAGGTGCGGTGCTCTACTTCGCGCTGCTTGGCGCGGGGTACATGCTCGTGGAGGTATGCCTGGCGCAGAAGCTGATCCTCTACCTCGGCTATCCTGCGCTCACACTCTCGGTGATCCTCTTCTCCCTGCTGCTGGGGAGCGGTTGCGGCAGCCTCTACAGCCAGTCGTGGCCCGAGAACGTGATGCTGCGGCGCGCGGCAATCTCCGCGCTGCTGGTCGTGGCAATCGTGCTGCTGCTGCTTGTTGGGCTGCGACCGCTCTTGACCGCAACGCTGGGCTGGCCCATCGGCCTGCGTAGCCTCCTGACGATGGCCCTGCTCTTTCCGCTCGGCTTCATGATGGGCATCCCCTTCCCGACGGGACTGCGCGAGGTGGGCTGCTGGAGAGGCGACATGGTTCCGTGGGCGTGGGGCATAAACGGCGTCGTTTCGGTTCTCGGGTCGGTGTCGGCGATGCTGGCGGCCAAGCTCTGGGGCTTTCAGATGGTGCTGCTCGGAGGCGCCGCCGTCTACGCCGTGGTCTTCGCTCTCGCCGCCGCCGCGCAGTCTCGCCGCGGCTGGCTCTGCAGGTCCTGATCCCCCGTCGGAAGAAAACGGAAGTGGTAACCACCGTTCAAGCTTATCCCGTTGTGCATTATCAAATAACGCAAGGATCTGTTAGCCATGGCCCAGACCACACGAGCGGATATCCGTAACGAGCGCACGATTCAGGTGATCGAGCGCGTGAATGAGGAGATCCAGCGGTGGACGATGGAGCAGTTGACCGAACTGAATACCACCCACCGCACCCGGCAGGCCGCCGAGCATGCCTACAACAAGGTGATCTGCGGCCGCAAGTGGCTGGTAATCCCCCGGCACGGCCCCGAGTCACGCTTCTTCCTGCGCCTGATGTTGCTTTATACTATCGCGAACCGGCCAGCGCTGCAGTCACAGGCCAATGAGATCGCCGCCTACTTCAGCAGCAACTACGCCTACGAGTGGACCCAGACACGGGTCGCGCGCCTCGCGGTTGCCCGTGCGCGTGACATGATCCTCTCCTCCGCCGAGTCCGAGTTTGGCGAAGCGCCAATGGCCGGTCCCCTCGGCTTCGTCTACCATCACCACAGGCTGCTTAAGGTCCGCAACGTGTCAAACTACGGTGAGTGCTACGCGAAGGCGGCCGGGCTTGTGCGCCTGCGCTACTTCCACAACTGGGACCAGCCCCGCCGAGAGCGGCTGGGCATCCACACGCTGTAGCTGCGCCATTAGGGACCAACGGCAACGGCGTGAGCCCCACGGGAGGGCGACTGGAGAGAGACCGTTTGCCCAGCCGTATGGAGCGGAGGGGCTTTCAGCCGCTCCGTCAGCTGTTAAGAACGACATGGCGCCGCTGAAGCGCCGCCACTCCATACGGCAACGGCGACGACGACGGCAACACCGTCTTTCCCTCTGCTGTAACTCTCCCCCCGCTTCAGGCGAATATGTCTTTGAGGGCAATCGTTCGCTACTATTGACACTAGTAGCGCACAAGGTTATACTATGCCTGATAGTAGCACCAGAAACGGAGATGAAGATCGTGCGATACACGACTGCGGTAGTGATCTTCCTGGCTCTCATGGCGACTGCCGGTATGGCACTCGCGCAGGGCAGCACCTCCATGTGGTATATCGGCCCGTTCGAGGGCGAGGTCACGGTGAAGGACGGACAGACCCCCGGCCAGCCGGGCTACTACTACCGCCCACAGGCCACCGAATACCCCACTTTCGCCGAGCGATACGATCATCCCGTTCGTTGCGGCCGCTGCGGTTTGTGGCGCGACCTTGGCGACACCTGTCCGAGGTGCGGACTTGCTGCAGATCCCTACGAACGGTCGCAGGCGCGACAGGGCACAGTGTACTCCCCCTACCCGATCCCCGGTCAGTACTGGTATGACAAGCCGATGCGCAGCATGACCGGGCCGAAGGTCGGGATGGGCTATCCTTACCTGGGCTCACGCTATCGTTGACGCTGCGTGACCCGCTAATGGACTGGAGGAGGGTGTGGGATGAAGTTGCCGGTAATTGGCGCGCTGATGTGCCTGCTGATAGTGGGCGCAGCACTGGAGGCGACCGCACAGCAGCAACAGCCGCGGGATGTTGTCGGACGGCGCATCCAGGGAGATAGAGGCAGCACCAGGCCGTACTTCCAGCCGCACGATGCGCCCTTCCAGGGCAGCTTCTCGCGGCGCTGGCGGCAGCAACTGGAGGAGAGCTGGGGCGGCATTCCCGCCAACCGGGGCGTGCCGAGGCATGACTATCGCTTCGGCCTGCCGCGGCCGGGCCCGGACCTTATCTTTGTGCACCCGCCGGGTCGCTATTACTACGACTGTCGAGGTCCGGCATGTCACCGGGTGTGGCATCGCGATGGACAGCGGTGGGGAGCCGGCTGGGGCTGGCATGGATGGCAGCCACCGACCCGCTGAGAGCCAGCACCAGACATTGCAGAAGCTGTGTAACATGAAGAATGCGGCGGACGAAGAAGGATCGAGTGACACTACTACGGAGGGTAGTAGCAACGACATCGGGCCGATCGCCCGGTAGGAAAGGAGCAAATCGAGATGCTGACGAGAACAGCGCTGTGTACGCTCGCCTTCGTCGTCGCCCTGACAACGGGCTTTGGCCCGGCTACGCCGAGGCCCGCCGAGGCGAATGACACGGGCAGGATCCTTGCAGGCCTGGCGGCAGGGGCCGTCGTCTACGGGATCCTCGACGGTATTGACAAGTCCAGCCGAGATCGTGGCCGGGACTACGACCGGTACCGCGACCGTGGCTACTACGACGGTAACCGGCAGAGCTGGAAGTACGATCAGCCTGCGCCGCGCGGCCACTATGACAGTCGTGGCAGCCGGCAGTACGAACGTGGTTACGACAGGGGCTGGAACAACGGCTACGACTACGGTCATGACGTGGGCTACGACCGCGGGTACGATCGTGGCTATGACCGCGGCTGGGGTGACGGCTACGACTACGGCCGTCGCTACGGCGGCTGCTGGTAGCAGCTTGCTTGTGCCTACACAGAGGCCCCGCTGATCCCGGCGGGGCCTCTGCTTTGACCGGACCCCCTCCCCGCAGATGGTCGCGCGTATAAGTTGTTTCTGCAACTACTATGCTACGTAGTAACCTTTCGAAGGCTTTGGGCGAATTACCACATGGAAGCGGACGCAAATCAGTCGAGGCAGGTGAGATCAATGACGAGAATGATGCTGACAATACTCGCAACCGTAGCCGTACTGGCGCTACCTGCGCTCACCGGCTCGCAGACAGCGGATGTAGCAGCAGCTCCGATCCTCGGCAGCCAGCAGTTCGTCTGGCACTTGCAGCAGGATGCAGGCCTGATCCCGCAGACGGGGCCCAAGCGGCCCTGCCCGGTGGTTCGCGGCGTGCCGATCCCCGCGACGTGGGGGCCGGAGTGGCGCCCGCAGACCGAGTGGATGCGCCTGCTCGCCGACTACGGGCTGTCATCGGAGGCAAGGTATCGTGTCGGGGATGATACGCCCGACCGGGTGTGGCAGTGGATCGTCGACAGCTACCGCAGCTACATGCGCGACAATCGCTACCAGGCACGTGTGCCCGCCTACGGCAGCCGAAGCCACGACCAGTTCGTGCTGCAGCTTGAGGAGCAGTGGTATGACTACTGGCAGATGGTGCGCTACGGATATGGCCACCGGGGATATGGCACAGGGTATAGCCAGCCTCGAGACATAGACTACACCGGGCGCTGGCACTTCGAGTGGAACGTGGACCGCGACCGCGACTGGGATCGCGACAGAGGCCGAGACCGCGATTGGGATCGCGATCGCCCTCGGGATCGAGGCCGCGACGACGGCCCCGGCTACTACGATGGCAACCGCGAACAGTGGCGTACCACGCCTGATGAGCCACGGAAGTATGAGGATCGCGACCGCGACCGAGATGACCGGGACCGTGGCAAACGCGACGACGATCGCGACGATCGCAAATATGACCGTGGCGATGATGACCGCAGCAGTGACAAACGCGACGATGATGACCGCGGCAGTGACAACGGGGGCTCACGCAAGACGCGCAAGTAGTCCCCTGGTATGAGGGGCTGCTGAGGAAGCCGCAAAGAGGGCCCATCGCGATGATGGGCCCTCTCATTGTGTGCGGTTGTTGCCTGACCCTGCTCCGGGCAAAGCGTACCGGGACTCATCCCGCGCCCAGAACGCGCCATCGGCGCCACCAGACGCCGATGCAATGTCGCCACCACCACAAAGTCCCGTCTATCTCATGCAACGCAGTTCGAACCATCCCCAACCACCACTCCCCACGCGCCTGACCCCATGAACCTGACCTGTTGCTCACGCCAAGCCTATCATACACCACTGAGTCTGGTCTCACATCATGCTCACAGCAGCAGGCTGTACTTGCCGGAGCCCGAGAAGCCCCGGCCATTCATGCCCACTGCATCGGGTACCGCCCGTACTCCAGCATAAGCTCGCGCACGTACTCCATCGTCTGGACGGAGATGTCGGGACCGACGGAGTGTGTCGCGAGCACCAGCCCGCCCTCAGTGCCCGCGCGCAGCACCTCCAGCACATGCTCCCGCACCTGTGCGCGATCGCCTCGCGGCAGTATCAGCGCGTTATCGAGGCCCCCCAGCAGCGCCAGGCGATCGCCGTAGCGCTCGCGAAGCTCCAGCGGGTTGAGTCCCACGTGATACTCCACGGGGTTGATGCCATCGAAGCCGAGGTCGAGGAAGAGGTCGAGCAGCGGGCCGATGTTGCCATCCGAGTGCAGGATGACCTTCGCCGCGCCCGCCTCCCTGAAGCTATCCACCATGTGCGCCCATGCCGGCGCGAGCACCGCTTCGGCGGTCGAGGGCGAAAACATCGGCCCCTTGGTGGCGGCCATGTCATCGTAGACCCACACGCCGGTGTCGTAGAGGTCCCAGCGGCGCAGTTCCTCAAGCCCGATCTGCGTGATATGCTCGGCGGTGCGCATCACCATCTCGGCGGCCATCTGCGGGTCGCCGCCGAGGTCCATCAGCCACTCGGCCTCCCCGCGCATGAAGCCGGTGCGGATGAAGGGCCCGCCGACCTTCGCGAAGACGCAGTAACGCTGCTTGCGCTCCTCGATGATGGCGTCAATACGCTCGTAGCGGCTCTCCAGCGTAGGCGACTCGAACTCCCCGTAGCGCAACTGCGCTCGCTCGCCGTAGGCCGTCTCGACCTGCCGAAAGAATGCCCCGCCAGCGCGCGTGCGCTTGACCTGTCCCCAGCCGTCGCGCTGGATGACATATTCGCCATCGGCGCCCACGTCACCGGCGAGGCTCGGCCACGGCGTCTCGTCGCCCACCGCGATCCAGACGTCCTCGAGCAAGTGATCGTCAAGCGACTCCTCGCTGCCGGTCTGCTCGCGCCATGCCTCGGCGAATTCAGACCAAAACGCCCACGGCCCGGTGGGCACGCGATCCGGCTGCTCGAAGTTCAGTGCGGCCATCACGCGCTCGTGAGACGTCATCGGGCATCAGCTCCGGCTGTGGGATCGCCCGGCAGGGTGGCGGCGTGGCGCCGACGCCCTCCCTCATATCCAATAAATCGTGGATGGCTCAAGCGTCACATGGCCTGAGCGCATGAGAACGTCGTGCAGAAGGGGCGGGCGCAGCTACTCTGTAGCTGGCCTTGCCCGCCCGATTTGGGCCCCCACAACGACGAACTGCGGGCTGGCAAGGAAGCCGTCGCCCTCGCACACGACGCTCGGGCGCAGCCCCTCCTGGTGGTCTACGAACGTGGGCGCCCGCACTGCCGGATGCAAGGCTGCTTGCGGCGCTACCTGTCCACTGGGACGATCGCCGGCAGCACGAGCGGTCGGCGGCCGGTGATGCGCTCGATGTACCCGCCCAGCCGGCTGCGAAGCTGCTCGTAGAGCTTCTCCGGGTCCTTGACTCCCTGGTTATGCAGGTCCTCGGCGGTGCGCTTCGCCTCGTTGCGGATCATCTCCAGCAGATCGGCCGATTCCTGCACGTAGACGAAGCCGCGGGAGTAGATCTCCGGCTCGGCGACCATCTCGCAGGAGTCCTTGCGCACCGCGACTACCGGCAGCACGATCCCCTCCTGTGCGAGGGTTCGGCGGTCCTCGAGGACCACGTCACCGACATCGCCAACGCCGAGCCCGTCCACGTTCACGGAGCCGCCGGGGATATCCTCGCCGATCTTCGCCCGCCCATCGCGCAACTCCAGCGTCTTACCCGGCGCGAGTATGAAGACGTCGCGCTCGCGCATTCCGAGGTCCATCGCGAGGTCCTGGAACGCGAGCAGGTGGCGATACTCGCCATGGAACGGCACTGCGTAACGCGGCCGGGTGAGGTTGATCAGCAGCTTGACCTCCTCGGCCTTCGCGTGTCCGGTCACATGGACGTAGCCCTCGCCGTAGAGCACGTGCGCGCCCTGCTGCGCGAGGCCGTTGATGGTCTTCCAGATCAGCGCCTCGTTCCCGGGAATCGCGGAGGACGACATCACGACGGTGTCCTCCTTATGCACCTTGATGTCCCGGTGCGAGCCGCGGGCGATGCGCGAAAGCGCCGAAAGCGGCTCGCCCTGGCTGCCGGTCACGAGGATAGTCAGTCGGTTGTCCGGTATTTCGTCGATGGATCCGAGGTCCACGCGGATGCCTTCGGGGATGTCGAGGCGCTCGAGGCGACTCGCGACGCGGACGTTCTGCTCCATGCTGCGGCCGATGATGACGACCTTGCGGCCCATGTCGGCGGAGGCGTCTATCGCGTGCTGGAGGCGGCCGATGTTGGAGGCGAAGGTGGTCATGATGACGCGCCCGGGCGCCTCCTCGATGATCTCGCGCAGCGCCTCCTCGACCACGCGCTCGGAGCCCGAGTAGCCCGGCTCGTTGCAGTTGGTGGTGTCCACCATCAGCGCCACAACGCCCTCCGCGCCGTAGCGGGCGAAGGCGTGGAAGTCGGTGGGCAGGCCGTCGGTGGGCGTCTGGTCGATCTTGAAGTCGCCGGAGTGGATGATGATCCCCTGCTTGGTGCGGATGGCGTAGCCGACCGCATCGGGGATCGAGTGATTGACCCGGATCGGCTCGATCTCGAAGGAGCCGATCTTGATGTGGTCGTGCTGCTCGATCTCGTTGAACTCGGAGCCCTCTTTGATCTCGAACTCCTCGAACTTCGCCTGCACAAGGCCGAGGGTCAATCGGGTGCCCCAGACCTTCAGCGGCATGCGTTCGAGCAGGTAGGGCAGGGCGCCGATGTGGTCCTCGTGGCCATGGGTGAGGATCACGCCGACGATGCGCTCGTGGTTCTCGTAGATGTAGGTCATGTCGGGCAGGATCACGTCGATTCCGGGCTGCTCCTCGTCCGGGAACATGATGCCGCAGTCGAGGATGAGGATCTCGCCGTCCTGCTCAAAGGCGGTCATGTTCTTGCCGATGTGCCCGATTCCGCCAAGTGAGATGATGCGCAGAGAGTCGTCTCGTGCCATATGCAAACCTCTATCATGCTACGGTGGTTAGACGCAAAGGTGATTTGATACAGTCGTGCCGATGCACAGGCAGCGGCAACGCTACTGAGGTAGTTCGACGCGAGGATGGGGATGGCCTGCTTTGCTGAAGACCGAGGGAGGGCTAAGTGTGTCGGAGTACAAGGCGTGAATCACTGAAGGAGAGTAAACCGTCTGCTCCATGGCCACAGCAAACCCGCCACACAGGGAGGACTTGTGCCGAACTAAGGCTTTGGTCTCTGCAGATCATCCAGCTCTTGTCGCGCCTTCTCAAACATCTCGAAGGCGCATTCCTCGCAGTAGCCCCGCGTAGTGAGATCCTCCTTCACCTCAAGGCAGGGCTCCCCCTTCTCGATCCGCTTGTCACCATGATGGTAGCACTTCCGCTGTTTTCCTGCAGTTACCCACTCCGCCCGCTTCAACAATGACTTGTACGCTGGCACTGCATCTCAGCCCCTCTCTGACTCACCTTCCTGACTGATTGGACCACGCTGTAGCTTCGCAGCGAGTTGCCGCCGGAGTCTGTTCAGTATGGCACTGAGGTCCGACAAGACTCGCTCAAGTTGCTCGGTGGGTAGCTTGTCCCTATGCCCTGTCTCGATGTGCAGTTCATCATTGATGGCCTTCTGCACAAGACGGATGGCCACTATCAGGTTCAGTTTGCCCAGGTGCGGGTATAGCCGCCCCAGTTCCATGCCAGTTGCGGAAAGCTCAAACGAGTTCAGCAGGATTTTGGCCACATGGTCGCCCCGCTCCTTGAGCCGCCTCTTGACTTCGTGACGATGCCGTTGTGGCTGTACAGCGATCGATGGCTTACCTTCAAGCTGCCTAAGCCCTGCCTCTTCCTGATCTCGCTGACCGATCAAAGCACTCAGTTGCTCCGAAGATACGTCAATTCCGAGTTGCTCAAAGTATGCCCGGGCGTCATCTAGAACGAGTTCGCTCTCCGGATCGATGAAGTCGTCCTGAAAGAACGAACTCACGATCTCACGTCGCACGACCATTTCCGGCTCAAGACGCGTCCGAACGAGATCGGTAGATCGTTCGTCTTGCGTCACGACCGTTTCGCCGCACAGCATCAACTCGAAAAGTCGCCTGTCGTCTGCGTCCAGTATTTTGAAGTCCTCGAACAGTGTATCAAGATTCATCCCAATGTGCGATACTACGTATGCTTGGTTGTCTGGCGCACTAGGATCGTTCTGGACGAGCACTCGCAGAACACGCCCCACGAACTGAATGTACGGGGAGAGTGACCGGAACGGACGGAAGACGGCAGCAATGCTCAACTCAGGGTGATCAAAGCCCTCCCCGAGCATTTGCACCTGAACTACGCAATCTAAAATGCCGCTGCGAAGGTCGCGAAAAACCTGCTCCCGCTCCTCTTGCGACATGCCGCTGTGGATCTCGGCGGCCTCAATGCCGCGCTCACAATAGAGCGACCGAATATCTTTCGCATGATCCACTGAGCAAGCTACGGCGATGATCTGGTGGTGCTTGCCGGTGAGCCGGAGTTCGCGCAGCTTCTCTATGGTATGGTCTACAATGTGCTTGTTGCATTCAGGTGACAAGGCCACACCACGACTGAACCATTCCTCTTCCTTCAGCTCGAGGACTTCCTCCAATGTATGTGTCGTCGTCTCGTCACGGTAGACGAAGGAGAGCTCAACCTCATCAGGAGCGACATAGATTCCTTGGACCCGCTTGATGTAGCCCCGCAGCATCGCTCGTGTGAAGGAGTACCTGTAGATGAGATCTCCAGCGACTTCTCGTTCATCGCTGCGAAAGGGAGTGGCAGTGAGGCTGCATATCTTCGCCTCAGGAAACTGCTCCATCACCCGTTGCCAAGTTGGTGCTGCGTTGTGATGGCCTTCATCGATGAGAACCATGTCGAAGTAGTCCGGTCCGAATTCCGGCAGCCATCGATCGGATCGACTAGTCAGCTGCTGTATGTTAGCGATGACGAAGTGTGAGTTGTCGCAATCATGCACATTGGCCCCAGGGCCATCAATCAGCGCCCGGAAAGGCCCCGCCAGCATCCCCTCCGGCTCAAGTACTCCCGTCTTCCACCAGAAGCATTTCGGGGGATCGCTCACATCGAGGGATCGCCCAATCTCACTGCGAATGGTCAGATTGGGCGCGACAACAAGAACGCGTCCATTCGCCACGCCGAATGGCAGCAGGGCCATGACGCCCGTCTTACCAGTACCGACTGGCATCTGTATGATTGCATGGCGTCCGCCCGCATCGAAATAGGCTTTCGCCGCTCGCCATGCTTCCACTTGAGGCTCGCGAAGGGCGGGATTGCCGTCTATATACGCGGCGGTCGTAACGAAGAAGTCTCGAACGGGCCGCGATGCCAACATCCACGCATCAAGATCAGCCCGCCGGAAGCGGTACTGTCTACCAACACGAGAATGCGGGATCCTCCGCTCTTGAGCGAGATCATAGATTTTAGAAAGGCTAAGGCCCGTATATTCCGCCGCCGCTTCTGTTGACATCCACTGGTTGTCCATTATGCACCTACCTCCTGTGGTAGATGATAATGAACGACGTCGTTCGCGTCAAGGCAAATCACATTTACCGTCTTCTAGCATGATCAACTGGCAATTACTCTCAACGAGCTTCCTCAGAGGCGCTCGCGCAGGATCTCCCCCAGCCGCCGGAAGCCCTCCTTGATCGGCTCCTGCATGTTCGCGTTGTGCAGGCCCGCGGCGGGGTGAATCAGCGGGATGAAGGTCAGGCCATGCTGCTCAACCACCGTCCCGTTGAGCTTCATGATCGAGGCCGCCGGATCCACCAGCGTCTGTAGCGCCCAGCGCCCGAGCGTGCAGATCAGCGTCGGGCGGATGCAGGCGATCTGCCCGTCGAGGAACTCCCGGCAGGCCTGCACTTCGTCGGGCTGAGGGTCGCGGTTTTCCGGCGGGTGGCACTTGCAGACGTTCGTGATGAAGACCTCGGAGCGGTCGAGTCCGGCGTTGCGCAGCAGGACCGTCAGCACCTGCCCCGCCTTCCCCACGAACGGCTCCCCCTGCGCGTCCTCCTCATATCCGGGCGCCTCGCCCACGAGCATGATCCGCGCGTCAGGCGGCCCCGCTCCGGGAACCGCCTGCGTGCGGCCCTGTGCGAGCGGGCACCTGTCGCAGGCGCGTATCTGTTCGGCAATTGCGTCAAGAAGCGACATGTATGAGCCTCCAGCGGTTGTGCGGTGCGACGAATGGCGGCGTTACATCAGGCATAGCCGAGGCGCTCGCAGACCTCGCGGATCGTGGCGGTATCCTTCTCCGACGCCGGCACTACCGGCAGGCGCGTGCCGCCAACCGGGAAGCCGCAGACCTCCAGTGCCCGCTTCACGCATGGCGGATTCCCCGACGCCAGGAAGCAGGCGTCAAACAGCGGCATCAGCCGGTGGTGCAGTTCGGTGGCCCGCGCCACCTCGCCGTTGTGATAGCAGTCCATCATCTCGCCGATCTCCTCGGGCGCGATATGCCCCGCGACCGAGATGACCCCGTAGCCTCCCACTGCGAGGATCGGCAGCGTGTTGATGTCATCGCCCGACCAGACGCGGAAGCCGTCAGGAGCATCGCGGCAGATCGTGGCGATCTGCTCGAGATCGCCCGAAGCCTCCTTCACGCCGATGACATTCTCCACGTCCTCGGCAACCCGAAGGACCGTCGCGGCCTCGATATTCTTCCCCGTGCGACCGGGGACGTTGTAGAGGATCACCGGCAGGTCAGTGCTCTCCGCGACCGCCTTGAAGTGCTGGTAGAAGCCCTCCTGCGAGGGCTTGTTGTAGTAGGGGCCCACGAGGAGGATCGAATCGACGCCAAGCTCGGAGGCTTTCTGCGTGAGGGCGATGGACCTGGCGGTGTCATTGCCGCCGGTGCCGGCCATGATCGAGACATCTCGCCCGACCGCTTCGCGCACCACGCGGAACATCTCCAGCTTCTCCTCCGCCGAGGTGGTCGGCGACTCGCCGGTGGTGCCGGAGACGAGCAAGTCCGAACCCGCGTCGGCGAGGCGCTGTGCGAGCGCCCCGAGGCGATCGAAGTCAACGTTCAGGTCATCATCGAACGGCGTCACCATCGCCGTGATCAACATTCCCGGTTGCGGCATCGTGAAGCTCACCTCATGAGTGAAATGCTGGTCAGTTCAGTGATTGCCATCCCAGCCCCAACGGTCGACTACCCCGCAGATCGCGTTCATGCAGACCCTACAGCAAGCCGCGCTCGATGAGCCCCTGCGCGATCTGCACCGTGTTTGTTGCCGCGCCCTTGCGCAGGTTGTCCGAGACGCACCACATGTTCAGGCCAAACTCCACCGACTCGTCAGCGCGGACGCGCCCGACCAGCACATCGTCCTTGTACGGGTCCAGCACGCAGTCGGCCTGCGTCGGATACTTCTTGTTCTCCGGATCGTCAATGACCGTGACGCCGGGCGACTGCTGCGGATCGCGCAGGATCTCCAGCGCCTCCTCGCGCGAAAGCGGTCGCTCGAGTTCGAGGTTGATCGCCTCGGCGTGGCCGATGACGACCGGCACACGCACCGTGGTCGCGGTGATCGCCATGCAAGGCTCGCTCATGATCTTGCGCGTCTCGTTGACCATCTTCATCTCTTCCCTGGTGTAGCCCGTGTCAAGGAAGGCGTCTATGCGCGGGAGGCAGTCGAAGACGATCGGCTTGTCGAAGATGCCCGGGTCCCACTGGACCTCCTCGCCTGCGGCGTACTGCTGCACCTGCTGCTCGAACTCCTCCATCGCGGCCTGCCCCCAGCCGGAGGTGGCCTGGTAGGTGGAGACGACGACGCGCTTGATGCCCACCGCGCGGTGGATCGGCGCGATCGCGACGACCATCTGGATCGTCGAGCAGTTCGGGCTGCAGATATGCTTGTTCTCCTCCGTCACCGCGTCCATGTTGACCTCGGGGACGATCAGCGAGTAGCCCTCGCTCATGCGGAAGTCGCTACCGTTATCAATCGCCCATGCGCCCGCGTCAGTGGCGACCTGACCCCACTGTACGCTTGCGCCCTTGGCGCCCTCACGGCCCGCGAAGAAGACCACGTCGAGGCCCTCGAAATGCTCCTCAGCCACCTCGCGCACCAGCACCTCTTCGCCCGCGAGTATCTCCGTGCGCTCGCGCGTGGCCATGACAACTGGGTCGCCCTCGATGGGGAAGTTGCGCTCCCGGAGGACGCTCAAGATCCTGTCTCCGACCGGCCCGACACCTACGATACCAACACGATATGCCATTGAAGATGCACCTGTCTTGCTCTCTTGTGATATGTGCGGCGTGACTCTGGGATGACCGGCCTGGCCGGTCAGGTGTTCATAAGAAGCTCATCAAGGCCGAACGTCAGGCCCTCAAGATTGCGCACCTCACGGACGGCGAGCAGTACGCCGGGCATGAAGCATTCGCGGCCGGTGGTGACGTGCTCGATCCGCAGCGTCTCACCCGGGCCACCGAGCAGCACGGTCTGATTGGCGACAACACCGGCCATCCGGATAGCCTGCACGCTGATACCACCGACCTCGCCCCCGCGGACGCCCTCCAGCGCGAAGTGCTGCGTCTGCTGGTGCGCGAAGTCATCGCCGCGGGCGCGGCGCATTCGTTCGACGGTCGCCAGCGCGGTGCCTGAGGGCGCGTCGAGCTTGTTCTCGTGGTGCGCCTCGATAATCGCCGCGTAGTCCATCAGCGCCGAGGCCTCGGCGGCGAACTTCATCATCAGATTCGCGCCGATGCTGAAGTTGGGGGCGATGACCGCCGGGGTATTGCACTGCTCGCAGAGCGCGCAGATCTCGCGCAGCAGCTCCTCCGAAAAGCCGGTGGTGCCAACGACGCACGCCACGCGCTTGGTGAGGGCGGTGGGCAGGTTGTGCATGAGCGCGGTAGGGGTGGTGAAGTCAACCATCACGTCGGGCTTGAAGCGCTCAATGCCGGTCTCCACGTCAGGGGCCACAGCCTCGCGCGGGGCGCCGGCGACAAGCTCGCAAAGGAGCGTGTCGGAGAAGCCCGGGTCGACTCCCCCCACGAGGGTCATGTCTCCGGCCTCCATGACGGCCGACATGACCGTCCGCCCCATCCGCCCGCCTGCGCCCGACACCAGCACGTTGATGTTGCTCATCAGATCTCACCGCTCAGCATGGCAGGTTGCAATACGTTTCACACAGCGCGAATGGGTATCTTCGCCATCTCCGATTCGCTTTCCTTCAGACAGTCAAACAAAGGCCGGGGCCATCTTCGGCCCCGGCCGGTGAACTGCTGTTTGTGTTGCGCTTCAGCGCTTCTTGTCGCGGAAGTACGCGCCTGCCGCGGGTCCCTCATCGGGGGCGGGAGCAGGCTCCTCTACCGGCTCTGGCTGCGGCTGGGGTGCGGGCTGCTCGGCCCGCTCCTCACGCGGCGCGCGATCGCGACCGCCTCGGTCACGGCCACCTCGCCCACCGCGGCCACCACGGTCACGTCCGCCGCGGTCGCCACCGCCGGAGCGGTCACCGCCGCCCTCGTCGCCGCCACCCTCGCCACCGGTCTTCTCAAGCAGCGCCTTGCGCGAGAGCTTGATCTTGCCGCTCGGCTCGACCTCGGTGACCTTGACGGTCACTTCGTCGCCGAGGCTCAGGACGTCCTCGACCTTGTTCGTTCGGGCGTGCTCGATGTCGGAGATGTGCAGCAGGCCATCGCGGCCCGGGAGCACCTCGACGAACGCGCCGAAGTCCGTGATCGTGACGACCTTGCCGGTGAAGATCTCACCAAGTGCCACGTCGCGAGTGAGGTTGTAGAGCGCTGCACGGACCTCTTCGACCGCCTCGGCGCTCTCGCCGAAGACCTTGACCAGCCCGTCATCCTCGACGTCGATCTTGACGTCGAGCTCCTGCTCGAAGCCGCGGATGGTCTTGCCACCGGGGCCGATCACGAGGCCGATCTTGTCGACCGGCACCTGCAGGGTGATCATGCGCGGCGCGTACTCAGACAGCACCTCGCGCGGCTCGCTGATCACGGCGTTCATCTGCTCAAGGATCTGCAGACGCGCCTCACGCGCCTGCGCAAGCCCCTCGGCCAGCACCTTCTCGGGCAGGCCTTTGACCTTGATGTCAAGGTGCAGCCCGTTGACGCCGTTCTCGGTGCCGGTGACCTTGAAGTCCATGTCGCCGGCGGCGTCCTCGAGGCCCTGGATGTCGGTGAGCAGCAGGTAGCTGTCCTCGTTGTCGTAGAGCAGGCCGACGGAGATCCCGGCCACGGGCGCCTTCAGCGGCACGCCGCCGTCGAGCAGCGCGAGCGTGGCCGCGCAGCAGGACGCCATCGAACTGGAGCCGTTGCTCTCGAGCACTTCGGAGACAACGCGGGTGGTGTAGGGCCAGGCTTCCTCATCGGGCAGCATCCGGTCGAGCGACCGCTGCACGAGAGCGCCGTGGCCGATCTCCCGGCGGCCGGTGCCACGAAGCGGGCGGGCCTCACCGACGCAGAAGGGCGGGAAGTTGTAGTGGTGCATGAAGCGATGGTACTCTTCCTCCTCCAGCGTGCGGATCAGCTTCTGATCGCGCGTGGCGCCGAGCGTCAGCGTGGCGAGCACCTGCGTCTCGCCGCGGGTGAACAGCCCGGAGCCGTGGGTGCGCGGGAGCAGACCCACCTGAATGTCAAGCGGGCGAATCTCCTTTGGCTCGCGGCCATCAACGCGCCGCCGCTCCGCAAGGATGAACCGGCGCATCTCCCTCTTCTGGATCTGGTAAAGCGCCTCGCCCACCTGGGCGGAGGCGTCGGCGAGATCCTCGAACTGCGCAGCAATCTCTTCGGTGACCTGCTCGATGGCGTCGTGGCGGCCCTTCTTGTCGGGCGACTGAATCGCCACGCGGATGTCATCGGCGCGCGCCTCGACGGCTGCGCGGATCTCATCGCTCGGGGCCCACAGCGGATAGTCACCCTTGGGCTTGCCGGCCTTCTCGCGCAGCTCCTCGATGGCATCGCAGACGCCAATGCAGGCCTCCTGAGCCATCCTGATGCCCTCGAGGACGATCTCCTCGGGGACCTCCTCGCCGCCAAGCTCCACCTGCAGCACACCCATCTTGCCGGCGGCCACAGTAAGCTCCATGCGCGCCTGCTCCTTCTGCTCGAAGGACGGGTTGAGGATCAGCTCCTCCTCGACCCACGCCACCTGGGCGCATGCGAAGGGGCCCTCGAGCGGGGCGGGCGAGAGGTGCAGCGCCGCGGCCGAACCGATCATAGCGACGACCTCAGCCGAGTTGTCGTTCTCAGCCGAAAGCGGCGTGCAGATAACCTGGACCTCGTTGCGCAGCCCGTCGGGAAGCAGCGGGCGGATCGGCCGGTCGATTGCGCGGGAGATCTGAGTGGCTTCAGGCGAGGGGCGTCCCTCGCGCTTGAAGAAGCCGCCCGGGATCTGCCCGACCGCGTACATCTTCTCTTCGAAGTCTACGCGCAGGGGAAGGAAGCTGACATTCGCGTTCGGCTCGTCCTCGATGACGGCGGTGCACAGAATGACTGTCTGGCCGTAGGTGGCCTTGACGGCGGCGCTTGCCTGGCGCGCCATCACGCCGGTCTCGAGCGTAAGCTCGCGGCCGGCAAACTGCGTGGATACTACCTGTTTATCAAACACTACTCTTGTACCTCCTGAGGCGCACTGCCCTCGTGGGAGGCTCAAGGAAAACGTGAGGAAACAGGGAAAACGGGCGGCCCATCTGCCGCCGACTTTCACTGGTTCCCCTCGATCCCGGACCCTCCAGAGGGAGTGACCTGTCTGTTGTTCGCCCACGATGCGGGCGATCTTCTTGAATCGTACAGATTCTACCCGATATGGGCCACAATTGCAAGGTCAGGGGTGGGCAGGGAGGTACGAAAAGGGGGAAGACCCCGACTGAAGGCAGCCGGGGTCTGTGATCTTCTTGAGCGGGTTCAGTTCAGCCGCGCAGCCCGAGCCGCTTGACCAGCTCGCGGTAGCGGTTGATGTCCTCATGTCGCAGGTAGCGCAGCAGACGGCGGCGCTGACCGACCATCATCAGCAGCCCGCGGCGGCTGTGATGGTCCTTGCGGTGCTTCTGCAGGTGCCCGGTGAGTGACTGGATGCGGGAGGTGAGTAGCGCGACCTGCACCTCGGGGGAACCGGTGTCGCTCTCATGTACGCGGAAGTCCTGGATGATCTGATCCTTGTCTACGTTGCCCAGGTCCACCTTTGGTCTCCTTTCGTCGCGACGCCTGCGGTCGGCGTCGTCGCGGCCCTGCGATCTGAAGTTCCCCGGGCCGAGCGCATCGCTGGAGGGGCGACGTGCCCAGCGAGAGGTTCGCAGGGACCTCAACTATAGCACAGCAGGCGAGGGGATGTAAAGTAGGCCAAGGGCGCGGTTGCGCCGCGCGTAACCATCTGCTATAATCGCCTGACCGGCCGGGGTGTGTTGCGGCAGATGGCCCTTGCACCTCCGGCCCTTCCTGCTGCGTGTGGGAAACGCGCAGCCATCAGACCAGAGGAAGGAGGTGAGCTCACAATGAGCGAGCCAACCCTCTATGAAGCCTGCTACATCATTGACACGTCGCTCGACGAGGACGAGATCCAGCAGCTCGTGGAAGTGGTCGAGGAGGCCGCAGTCGAAGGCGGCGCCGAGATCGTCGGCACCCGCGATTTCCGCACCCGCCGACTGGCCTACGAGATCAACGGTCACACCCACGGCACTTACAAGCTGCTGTACTTCTACGGCGATGGCGACGCTGTTCAGCACTTGCTCAGTGAGATGGGCATTCGGATGGGTATCATCCGCTCCCGCGTATTCGTGGCCAATCCCCACGCGATCGTCGGCGGTGTCGGCGGCGAGGATGAGGACGCCGTAAGCGCAGCGGAGGCGGCTGAAGAGGCCGAGGCCGAAGCGACCACGGAGGAGGCTGCGGCCGACACGTCGGTTGACGTCGAGGCTGAAGAGGCCGCCGAGGTAGAAGAGGCCCCGGAGGCGGAAGAGGTCGTCGAGGCGGAGGAAGCCGAGGAGGCCCCGGAAGCTGAAGAGGCCGTCGAGGCTGAAGAGACATCTGAAGTTGAGGAGGCGCCGGAGACGGAGCAGTGATGCCACCGGCGTCCGTGTCACGATAGGCGCGCCCTGTGCGTGCAGATTACAGCGGAGGGCTCCGGCCCTCCGCTGTTGCGTATGCGCGGCGGTAATTGAGGCGAATAACGGGGAGGCACAACGAAGTGATCAACAGCGTGGTACTCGTCGGCAGGCTCACGAGAGACCCGGAGTTGACCTACACCCAGAGCGGGACGGCTCTGTGCAAGTTCGGCATCGCGGTGGACCGGCCCCCGCGGCAGGGGGCAACGGAGGATGAGACAGATTTCCTGAACGTCGTCGCGTGGGGGCGAGTTGCCGAGACTACGGCACAGTACCTTGATAAGGGTTCTCTGGTTGGTATCGAGGGGCGCATACAGTCGCGAAGCTGGGAACGCACCGACGGCAGCGGCCGCGCCTATGCGGTGGAGATCAATGCCGCGCGGGTACACTTTCTCGAGTCACGCCAGGAGCGCGAGCGGCGGCAGGCGGCATCCGGCGGCGGAGGCCCTCGGCCGCCCCAGCAGCAGCGCCCGCCTCAGCGCGACCAGGCGGCCCCACCCCCGCAGCAGCAGCAGGGCGGCTCGGACATAGACTGGGCGATGGATGAGGAAGAGGATCCCTTCGGCGATCAATAGCAACAGGCACGGCTGGAGGCGCGTTGGAGGATGGCCCGCGCAGAGAAAGTTGCGGTGGGTGTCGATCTAGGCGGCACCACCTTCAGTATCGGACTGCTCAGCACCGCCGGCGAGTTGCTGGCGGAGCATTCTTACGATACCCCGCGCTCGGAGGATGAGCCGCTGGCACTCGCGGCAGCCGCCTCCGCGATCGGCGGCGTTCTTGAGCAGGAGACGATCGCCCCCGACCGTGTGCTCGGCATCGGCGTAGGCATCCCCGGACCGGTGGACCCGGAGGCGGGGATCGTCAAGACGGCGCCGAACCTTCCCGAGCTTGACGGCGCCAACGCCGTCGAGATTGTCGGCGAGCAGTTCGATCTTCCGGTGCTGATCGCCAACGATGCCTACTGCGCGACTCTCGCGGAGCTGCGCTACGGCTCGGGCCGCGATGTCGCCAACCTCGTGATGCTTACCCTCGGGACCGGAGTGGGCGGTGGGATCGCCCTCGACAACAGGGTCCGGCGCGGGCCGCGGCAGATCATGGGTGAGGTCGGACACATCATCGTGGAGCCGGACGGGCGGCGCTGCGGCTGCGGCAACCATGGCTGCCTTGAGGCACTGGTGGGACGCGACGGAATGGTCAACCAGGCGCTGCGCCTGCTCGAGCATGGCCGGCCGAGTGTGCTCTCCGAGCGCGCGGGGCCGAGGCATGAGCGGCTCTCACCGAAGCTCATCTCCGAGGCGGCCGACGAAGGCGACAAGGTCGCGCTGGAGGTCATGCAGACTTCGGGGCACTATCTCGGCGTGGCGATCTGCTCCTGCATCGTGCTCTGTGACCCGGACCTGGTCGTGCTGGGCGGCGGGATTGCGGCGGCGGGCGAGGTGCTCTTCGCGCCGATCCGCCGGACCGTGCGCCACCGGAGCCAGATCAGCGGCTTCGATGTCAGCAAGATCGTCCCCGCGGAGCTTGGCAACGAGGCGGGGGTCTACGGCGCGGGGGCGCTGGTGCTCGACGAGTTGGCTTGAGGCGTTGACGGCGGGCCGCACCCCCCCGGCCCGCCTCTCCCTGGGCGACGCAAACAACGCATCGCCAGCGGGACGAGGGGGGAGATAACGGCCAATCGCCGCTCAGTGACTGCGCCGCACAAAACGGGGGCGGGAAACGTCAATGTGGTTGGTGAAAATGAGGCGCTGCGGCCGCCGTGTAGGACTTTATATGGCGGCGGTGGCCTGACGGTTCGTACAGCGGATGGAATTCAGCGGCCCGAGTGTGCACTCCTCGGGCATGAGGCGCATAGGGTCCTTGCGGACCCCACGGCGGGAGCATGAGCAGAGAGATAGCAGGCGGTCTCGACAACAGATTGGCCGCGTCGGATGAGTTTGCGGCGCTGACGGAGCTTGTGACGACCGGCACCCCGGTCGCGGTAAGCGGCGTCAGCGGCGCCGGTTCAGCACTTCTGGTCGCCGGACTTGCCGCTGATGGCGGCACCGCGCTTGTCGTTACGTATAACGACGAACGCGCGCGACGCATCGCCGACGACCTCCGCGCATTGCTCTCCGACGACGCCGAAAGCCAGGCGGAGGCGGAGGTGCTGGTCTATCCCTCCATCGCCTCGGCGCTCTACGACGGCGTCACACCCGATCGCGCCGCGGTTGCCGACAGGCTGACCGTGCTTGAGCGGCTGAACGCGGGCGATCGGATCATCGTCGTCACCAGCGTGCAGGCGCTGATGCTGCAGACGATCCCCGTGGATCTGATGCGCTCGGCGCGGCGCGAGATCGCGGTCGGCGAGATCATCGACCGCGACGATCTCGCGCGCGCGTTCGTGGAGCTTGGCTACGAGCACGTGGACCTCATTGACGATGTCGGCCAGTTCTCGGTGCGCGGTGGCATCGTTGATGTCTCGCCACCGACTATGCCCGCGCCGGTGAGGATCGAGCTTTTCGGCGACGAGGTCGAGTCGATCCGTCTCTTCAGCGCGCAGACGCAGGTCTCCCTGAGCAGCGTCCAACGAGCCGGCGTGGGGCCGGCGGGCGAGATACTGCTCAGCGAAGACGCGGTGGCGCGCGCACTTCCGCTTATCAAGCGCGCCTTCCGGCGCGAGCTTGACCGTCTCGATGAAGATGACAAGAAGCGTGAGGCCGACCGGCTGCGCGAGCGGCGCGATGAGGACCTTGAGCTACTGGCGAATCTGCGTCCTGCAGAGAGCCTGGTTCACTACCTGCCCTATGTCTATGACAGGCGCGCTACGCTCGGCGACTACCTGCCCGAGGAGTGCCTCGTGGTGGTGGATGAGCCGGTGCGCATCGCCACCCATGGCGAGGGCTTCTACGCCGACGCGGAGGACAGCTACCGCAGCGGGGTGAAGCTGGGTCGGCACCTGCGCCTGCCCGAGACGGCCTGTATCTCGTTCGAGCAACTGGCGGCGGTCCATCTGTCGGTGCAGCCGGGGCTTGAGGGCAAGCGGCGCGTGGTCTATCTCGGGATGCTGCGGCGCGATGTGCCGTGGAATGAGGCGGCGCGGCCCGCGAGCTTCTCGACGCCACCGGTGGACAGCTTCGGTGGTAAGTTCGACCTGCTGGTGGATGGCATCCGCGACTGGCAGCACGGCGGCGAGCATCTGCTGATCTGCTCCGGCGAGCCGGAGAAGGCGGCCGAAGCGCTGGCGGGGCGCGGGCTGAAGGACATCTCCGTCGCCAACGGACAACTGACGCTCGAGGCGGGCAAGGTGAAGGTGGCGGCGCTGGAGCTGTCCGGCGGCTTCAAGCTCCCTTCGGCCAGCCTCGTGGTGATGACCGGAGCGGAGATCTACGGCTGGCGCAAGGTCCGGCAGCCCAGGGAGTCAAAGTATCGCCGCGGCTTCTCACTGACTTCGATCCAGGAGCTTGACGAGGGCGACCTTGTGGTACATATCACCCACGGGATCGGCCGCTACGCGGGGCTTTCGAAGCAGACCATCGGCGACATGGAGCGCGACTACCTCGTCATCGAGTACTCCGGTGAGGACCGCATCTACGTGCCGGTGACGCAGCTTGACCGCGTGCAGCGTTACGTGGGGCCGCAGGGCGGCGCCATCTCGGTCGATTCGCTCAAGGGCAAGCGCTGGGAGACCGCAAAACGCAAGGCGCGAGCGTCCACGAGGCTGCTCGCGCGCGAGTTGATGAAGCTCTACCGCGAGCGTGAGCGCGCGAAGGGGCATGCCTTCGCAGGCGAGTCGCCATGGATGAGCGAGCTTGAGGCGTCCTTCCGCTTCGAGGAGACGGCCGGGCAGTGGCAGGCGATCAAGGACATCAAGCGTGACATGGAACAGCCGCGGCCGGCGGATCGCCTCATCTGTGGCGATGTCGGCTTCGGCAAGACGGAGGTCGCGATACGCGCGGCGTTCAAAGCTGTGCTCGATGGCAAGCAGGTGGCGGTGCTCTGTCCAACCACCGTTCTCGCGCACCAGCATCTCAACAGCTTCCGCGAGCGGCTGGGGAAGTACCCGGTCGAGATCCGCATGCTCAGCCGCTTCCGCACCGCCGCCGAGCAGCGCAAGACGATCCAGCAGCTCAAGGCGGGGACCGTTGACGTTGTCATCGGCACGCACAGGCTGCTCGGATCCGACGTCGGCTTCCACGATCTCGGCTTGATCATCGTGGACGAGGAGCAGCGCTTCGGGGTCGAGCAGAAGGAGCGGCTCAAGCAGCTTCGCGCATCCGTGGACGTGCTGACGCTGACCGCGACGCCTATCCCGCGGACGCTGAACATGGCGCTGTCGGGGATCCGCGACATCTCGGTGATCAATGACCCGCCGGCGGGCAGGCTGCCTATCCGCACCTTCGTGCGCGAGCATGATGAGGACCTGATCCGCGAGGCCGTGCTGCGGGAGGTCGAGCGGGGCGGGCAGATCTACTTCGTGCACAACCGGGTGAAGTCGATCCGCCACGTCGCGGCGCGCCTGCAGCGGCTGGTTCCGGACGTCAACATCGCGGTGGCGCACGGGCAGATGGATGAGGACGAGCTTGAGCAGGTGATGATGGCGTTCTACCGCGAGGAGTTCGACGTGCTGGTGTGCACCACCATCATTGAGAACGGTCTCGACGTCCCGAACGCCAACACGATGATCGTGGACGATGCGGATAACCTCGGGCTCGCGCAGCTTTACCAGCTTCGCGGCCGTGTCGGGCGCTCCAACCGGCAGGCGTACGCGTACCTGATGTACCGGTACCCCGATCGCATGACCGAGGAGGCCGAGCAGCGCCTGCAGGCCATCGAGGAGTTCAGCGAGCTTGGCTCGGGCTTTAAGGTCGCGCTGCGCGACCTCGAGATCCGTGGCGCGGGCGACATCCTCGGCGCCGAACAGAGCGGCCATGTCTCAGCGGTGGGCCTTGACCTTTACGCGCAGATGCTTGCAGACTCGGTGCGGGCGCTCAAGGGCGAGGCGGTGAGCGACGAGGAGGAGGGTCACCCGTCGCTGGAGTTGCCGCTGGAAGCGGTCATCCCGGCCGACTACGTGCCGGGGGAGCGCCAGCGCATCTCGATCTACCGGCGGCTGTCGTCGCTGTGGGAGGTCGAGCATGTGAACGCGCTGGCCGAGGAGGTCGTTGACCGCTACGGCCCGATGCCCGTGCCCGTGCAGAACCTGCTGGAGATCGGGCGCCTGCGCATCGCCTGCCGCGAGGTTGGCATCGTGGATGTGCGGGCGCAGCGCGACCGCGTCAGGATACGGCTCAGCCGCCAGGTGGCGCTGACGCGGCGCGAGCGGCTGATACTCAGCGAGCTCTACCGCGACACAGTCAAGGGCAAGCGGCGCGACGATCAGCCGTCACTGAGCAGACCGACGTTCGATGCCACCGAGATCACGTTTGCCTACAGCGCCAGAGAGCCGGAGAGAGTACTCCAGGGGCTTACGGAGACAATTCAGAGGCTGCGGGACCGCGAACAGGCGCGGGGGCGGGACCGGCAGGCCGTGGGTGAGACTGCATGATAGAAGCGCAGAGCAGCCGGAGCGATACTTTCACTGAGGTCGGCGTGCGGTTCAGGCACAATCCGAAGGTCTACAGCTTTTCCGCCGAGGGGATGCGGCTGAGCATCGGCGACAGGGTGCTGGTGCGGTCGGAGAAGGGCGTGGACATGGGCGAGGTGATGGAGCTGCGCGGGCGCGTCTCGAATGAGCGCGCCGCGGAACTCATGCCTGTGGTCCGCAAGGCCACTCGCGAGGATCTCGACCACATCGAGGAGCAGGAGCAGCGCGAGCGGCAGGCCCTCAAGGTGTGCGCGGAGAAGATCGCCGAGCATAACCTGCCGATGAAGCTGATCGACTCATCGCTCTCGTTCGACAATACCCGCCTGGTGTTCTTCTTCAGCGCCGAGGGCCGCGTGGACTTCCGCGAACTGGTGCGCGACCTTGCCCGCACTTTTCGGCTGCGTATCGAACTGCGGCAGATCGGGGTGCGCGATGAGGCGAAGCTGCTCGGCGGCCTCGGGCCGTGTGGCCGGCGGCTGTGCTGCAAGAGCTTCATGCGCGATTTCGAGCCGGTGGGCATTCGCGTTGCCAAGGACCAGGGGCTGGCGCTTAATCCGAACAAGATCAGCGGCCTGTGCGACCGGCTGATGTGCTGCCTGCTCTTTGAGCACGACACCTACAAGCGCCTGCGGCGGGAGCTTCCCAATCGCGGCGAGAGGGTCATGACGCCGGACGGGCCCGGCGTGGTGACGAATGTCTCGCTGCTCAAGGAGCAGGTCCAGGTACAGCTCCAGGATGGCAGCGAGGTGAAGGTGGCGGCCCGGGATCTGCTCAAACCCGGTGAAGTGCCGCCGTGTGCCGAGTGCGAGCAGCCGTGCCATGGCGAGACTGCCGCGCCCGAAGAGCAGCCTGAGGAGCAGCCCGCACGGCAACCGGCTCCGGAGCGGCCCGCGCCGGAGAGGCGCGACGAGAGTGGCAAGTCCGGTGGCGGAGGATCGCGTCGCCGCGGCAGGCGCTCAAGTCGCGGGGGCAAGCAGAGCGAGCAGCAGAGCAGCCAGCAGCAGAGGCAGGCGGATGGGAAACCCCAGCCGTCTGAGCGGCAGAAGCCTCAGGAGAACAAGTCGCAGAGCGGCGCGCAGTCCGGTTCGGGCGATGACAAGAAGAAACAGTCCTCGCGACGACGCCGTGGCGGACGACGATCGAAGCCGTCCGGTGGACAGCAGCAGACCGGCAGCGGCGGCAGCCAGAGAAGCAATGACGGAGGGAAGAACTGACGATGCCAATCTATGAGTATGAGTGCGGCTCCTGCAACGGGCGCTTTGACGTGCTCGTGAGCCGCTCGAAGGCAGACAAGGCGCCCAAATGCGAGCTTTGCGGCGCGAAAAACACGAAGCGGGTAATGTCCGGCTTCTTCGGCCGGGCGGGCTCGGGCGATGGCGAAAGCACCAGCGTTGGCTCGGCCTGCGCCGGATGCACGGCGTCGAGTTGTTCGGGCTGCACGCGCTAATCAGCAGCATAGACCACAGTCGGGAGAGAGAAGATGGCAGCGACCAGCGACGGGCACAGACGGTTCTACGTGACCACGCCGATCTACTACGTCAATGACAAGCCGCACATCGGGCACACATACACCACGACCGCGGCGGACGCGGTCGCGCGTTACCACCGGATGCGCGGCGATGAGGTGCTCTTTGTCACCGGCACCGACGAGCATGCGCAGAAGGTCGTCCGCGCGGCGCAGGCGGCGGGCCTCGACCCGCAGGCCTTCGCCGACCGCGTCATGACCTCGTTCCTCGACGCGTGGGACCGCATGCACATCTCCTACGACCGCTTCATCCGCACCACCGAGGCCGAGCACAAGCAGGTGGTGGCCGAGGTATTCCGCCGGCTGCTCGAGAGCGGCGACATCTACAAAGACCACTACGCGGGCTGGTACTGCGTCCCGTGCGAGACGTACTTCGCTGAGGACGCGCTGAACGAGGGCAGCCTCTGTCCCGACTGTGGCCGCGAAGTCGAACAACTCACCGAAGAGGCCTACTTCTTCAAAGCCTCCGCCTATGGCAACGAGCTTATGCGCGAGATCGAGGCCAACCCCGAGCGCATTCAGCCCGACAGCCGGCGCAACGAGGTGCTCTCGTTCATCCGCCAGGGTCTGCAGGACACCTGCGTAACGCGCGCCAACCAGGGCTGGGGCGTCCCGGTGCCCGGAGACCAAGAGCATGTCATCTACGTCTGGTTCGACGCGCTGATAAACTACCTCTCCGCCGCGGGCTGGTCGCTGGATGAGGAGCAGTTCGCGCGGACATGGCCGCCGTCGCTGCAACTGATGGGCAAGGACATCCTGACGCGCTTCCACGGCAGCCTGTGGCTTGCGATGCTCATGGCGCTGGGGATCGAGCTTCCCCAGATGCTCTTCGCGCACGGCTGGTGGGTGACCGCCGGCGGCGAGAAGATCAGTAAGTCGCGCGGTAACGTGATTGATCCGTGGGCCGAGGTCGAGCTTCTGGTCGAGGAATCTGGCTGCACGACCGACGTGGCCGTGGATGCGGTGCGCTACTACATGTTCCGGGAGGTCACGTTCGGGCTTGATGGCGCGTTCTCATCAGACGGCCTGCTCGCGCGCTTCAACGCCGATCTCGCCAACGACCTCGGCAATCTGCTCAACCGTACGCTGCCGCTGGTGGAGCGCTTCCTCGACGGCACCATAGACCAGCCCGGGCCTGGCGCGGGTGAGCTTCCCGAGCAGATTGCCCGCGCGGTGGCCCGCACCGAGACGAGCTTTCAGACGTTGGACATGCGCGGGATGCTCGAGGGCATCTGGGAGCTTCTCGCGGCGGCGAACAAGTTCGTTGACGAGCGCGCGCCGTGGGATCTCTTCAAGCAGGGCAAGAAGGTTGAACTCCTCGCGGTCCTTTATGATGTGGTTGACGCCATCCGCGTTACCGCGCTGATGATCGCGCCGGTGATGCCGGTGGTGGCGGAGGAGATCTGGCGCCAGATCGGGCTCGAGGCGATGGCGGTGCCGATGAGCTGGGACGATTGCCAGCCCGGCAAGCTCCCCGCCGGGGCCCAGGTGCGCCGGGGCAGGCCGATCTTCCCCCGGATCGATCTCGAGCGGGTTCGCCAGCGTGCCGCAGCAAAACTACAGCAGGAAAAGACCGAGGAAGAGGAAGCCCAGAAGATGATCAGCTACGATGACTTCATGAAGGTGGATTTGCGAATCGCGAAGGTGCTTGACGCCGACCCGGTGGAGGGCGCGGACAAGCTGCTCAAACTCGTTGTTGACGCCGGTGAGGAGGAGCCGCGCCAGGTGGTGGCGGGGCTGGCGCAGGAGTTCTCACCGCGCGAACTCATCGGCGAGACGGTCGTGTTGGTAGCGAATCTCGAGCCGGCGACGATCCGTGGCGTGCAGTCGCAGGGTATGATCCTTGCCGCGGGTGGGGAAAAGCCGCTGGCGCTCATCGTGCCCGATCGTGACGTCGAGCCCGGAGAGCGGGTTCGATAGCAGGGGGGCAGGCAATTGATAGACAGGGAGCTTTGTGTGAAACCGAAGAGCAAGCGTCAGGCAGCATTACGCATAGTGCCCATCGTCCTCACGCTGGGCATCATCTCGTTCCTGGTGGCGGTAGGAGGAACCGACAGCATCGCGGTTCACTTCTACTACATCCCCATCATCTACGCGGGCTTTGTGTTCGGTGACATCGGCGCCATCGTGACCGCTCTTGCGGCCGCACTGGTCTGTGGCCCCTGGATGCCGGCCGCATACGTCATCGAGGGCGCCGAGACCCGCGCAGTGGCGCAAAGCGCATGGGATATCGCCCTGCGCACCGCAATCTTTTATGTGATGGGCATCTTCGCCTCGCGCGTGTCCGCCACCATTGAACGGCGAGCGAACGAAATGCAGACGCTCTACGAGGTAGCACGAACGGTATCATCCTCACTTCGGCTGCGCGAGGTGCTTGACACCATCGCTCGTCAGGCGGTATCCGCACTCGATGCCCGAGCCTGCAGCATTCGGCTGCTCGATGCCGACTCGGGCGAGTTGGAGCCGGCCGCCTCGGCTGGCCTGAGCGAGCAGTACTGGACCAAGGGCCCCGTGACGGTCACCGAAAGCGCACTTGACCGCCGCGTGATGGACGGCGAGATCGTCCAGACCCGTGATGCCCAGACCGATCCCGAATGGCAGTACCCTGATGCTGCACGTAGCGAAGGGCTGACGTCGGTGCTCACTCTGCCGCTGCAGGCCCGCGACAGCATCCTCGGGGTGATACGTATCTACGCGCACCGCAAGCGCGTCTTCAGCGAGGATGAAATTGACTTGCTTCGCGCCTTCGCGCACAACGCCGCCGTGGCGATAGAGAACGCGGAGCTCTACGAGGAAAGCCGCCGCGGCTACTTCGAGACCGTCCGCGCGCTGACGATCGCCATCGAAGCGCGCGATTCGGCCACCTACAGCCATTCCGAACGCGTAACGGATCTCGCCGACGCGCTGGCGGTCGAACTCGGCCGCAGCGAGCAGGAGCGGGAGCTGCTGCGCTTCGGCTGCATCCTTCACGACATCGGCAAGATCGGGATCGAGGAGCGGATGCTCGACGCGCGGGAGACCAGCGAGGCCGAGCATGTCTTCTACCGGATGCACCCGCTGATCGGCCGCTCTATCCTGCGCCCGGTCAGCTTCGCGCAGGAGTTCCTCCCGATTGTAGTCCATCACCACGAGCGGTGGGATGGCAGGGGCTTCCCCGAGGCCCTTGAGGGCGAGGGGATACCTTACCTCGCGCGCCTCGTAGCGGTGGTTGACTCGTACGAGCGCGCGGTCAACCCGACCGAGTCGCCGATGCCGATCAGCCCCGAGGAGGCCCTGCGCAGCATCCTCCGCGGCGCCGGGACAGCCTATGACCCGGAGATCGTCGCGGCATTTGCCACCATGATGCGGCGGAAGATGGAAGAGGGGACGCTGCCGGCGGCCGTTGATGTTCAAGTGCAGAAGCCTCTCGACATTGAGGCGATCATCGAGGAGGCGCTGAACGGAGCGCTGGCCGACGCCGAGCCCGCAGAGGAATCGGAGGAACAGTGAACCGGATGCGCCCCCTGCTGACGGCAACGATCATTGCCACGGTGATTGCGGTGCTTGCGATGACGCTCAATGTCGTGGAAGCCGAGGGCCCGCTGACGGCCGAGGAGCTTGAGCAGTTGGTTGGCACTGACTGGTACAGCGTTCGCATCTTCGGGCAGCCGAACGGCTACGCGCGCATCGAAACGGACATCGTCGAGACCGAGCACGGCCCGCGCCTGCGCACCACCGAAGACCTGAAGATCCTCATCAGCCTCGGCGGACAGAGCCTCGAGGCCGGTAAGACGCAGGTGACGATCTACGACGAGCAGCTTCGCCCGGCAAGCATCGAGATGGACAAGAACGAGCTTGGCCGCAGCGGGCAGCTTTCGGCCGTGCTGGAGGGCGATGAACTGGTCGTGCAGAGCAGCTCTCCCGACAACGGCACACTCCAGCCACGAATGCGACGGATCGAGCTTCCCGACGATTTCTCCTCCGATGCAATAATCTCAGCGCGAGTCGTGCGCGGGCAGCTTGCTGTCGGCGACGGCTTCAGCTACAGCGTCTACGACCCCGAGGTGGACCTGATAGACCGGCACTTCGTGGAGGTCGCTGCGGGCGAAGAGATAGATGGCGTGGAGACGCTGCTGGTGAAGTCAACCAGCGAGCAGCTTGGCGTCGAGGTGCTCAGTTGGATGGACGCAGACGGTCGGCTGATACGCCAGTCGGTGCCGGGCCTGATGGACCTGACGCTCGAGCGGGTGAGCGAGGAGGAGGCGCTCGCGGGTCTCGCGCCCTTCGAGATCCTCAGCGAGATACGCGTCGAGCAGCACCTGCCGCTGGTCCGCAGCCTGCAGCAGGTCCGGCTGCGCATCAGCAGCGACAACGGCTCTGCCGCCGAAATGATCCCACACAGTGACCGGCAGAGCGTGGAGCAGATCGGCGAGGACGTGCTGGTAACGATTTCGCGGGAGATGCCCCCGACGGATACGCTGCCGCTGCCGATCAGCGACGAGGCGTTCGCGGAATGTCTCGCCACCACCACCCAGGTGCAGTCGGATGACCCGCGCATCATGGCGAAGGCGCGCGAGATCATCGGCGACGAGACCGACTCGTGGGCGGCCGCGCAGATGCTCTGCGCATGGGTGCGGCGGAACATGCAGTCGGTATCCAGCGAGCCGCGCCCGATCACCGCGCTTGAGGTGCTCGACAGCATGCGCGGCGACTGCACAGAACACGCGATCCTGCTGGCGGCGCTGGGCAGGGCGGTGGGCCTGCCGACGAAGCTCGCGACCGGCCTCGCCTACGTCGGCGGCAGGTTCGGCTATCACGCCTGGACGCAGGTCTACGTGGGACGCTGGGTGGAGATGGACCCGTCGTGGGGCGAGATGACCGCAGACGCCGGGCACATGCTGATCTACTCCAGCGCGCTTGATGACGCCTCATACGCGCGAGCGAGCCTCGCGACCGGCCGCACACTGGGAGCCATTGGGATGGAGATCATCGGCTACACCACCGCCGACGGGCGCCTCGTAGACGTGGGGGAGGAATGACTGTGCGGCTGGCCGCTTCGATCATCATGCTGCTGACGATGCCGCTTGCCGGACTGTGTCAGGGCGAGGCGCCGGAGGGTGATGCCGGCGACGATGGCGTGGTGATCTTCCTGAGGGCGCACTGGCCCGGGCACGATCTGAGCGACACGGCATTCCGCGTCTTCTGTGATCCGCAGATGCGCCAGCTCGTGGACGTCTTTCCCGGCACTGAGGGAAGCGCGGCGGTGATCCTGAGCCCCGGCGATTACTACGTCATGGCCGTTGCTGACGAGAACGGCAACAATGTCCCGGACGCAGGTGACGGCATCGGCTTCTCCGGCATGTCGGATGGAGCCTCCCGGCCCGATCCGGTGCGCGTCGCGGAGGATGGCGTCAGTGTCGTTGATGTTCCCATCGTGCTGATGATCGGCGAGGATGGCCGCCCGGTGCGGATCATTCCTCCCCGGCTAGGCGGCACCATCAGCGGTGCGGGCGATCGCCGGGTGATTGTTGTGCTGCTGCCTGAGGACGCGCAGACACGGCCCTTCGCGGCGGTTGTGCGGGAGGGCGAGTTCGTCCTCCATCCGCCCGGCGGTTCATACGTGGTGGTCGCGCTGGTGGACGCCGACGCCGATGGCAGTCTATCCCCGGCCGATCTCGCCGCCGTTCGCGGCACCGGCGATGAGCCGCGGGTGATCGTGGCGGAGAACGCACCCGTTGAGCTTGGCCCGCTGAGCCTGTCGCCGGGGGCGGTCCTGCCTGAGGGCCTGGCGGCCATCGTCGCGGGAAAGGTGAGCGCGCCTGCGCTGGTTGACGGCGCGCAGATAACCGTGGCTTTCTGCACCGACAGTTCCCTGCGGGACGAGGCCTTCACCGTGGTGGCCGACGAGGACGGGCGCTTCGCGGCGGTCAGCGGGTCCGGTGTCTACTACCTTCGCACCACCATCGACTGCAACGGCGATGGGGTCCTCGGCTCAGGCGACATGCTCGGCTTCTACGGCGTGGCGGACCTGCTCGGCGGCGAGAATCCGTCGGCTCTCGATGTGCCGGAGAATGCTCTTTTGACCGACGTTGAGATCGCGATCTCCGCCACCATCGGCGACGACGGACGCCTTACGCCGTGGACGGCGCCAGATGATGCGGCAATCAACGCACCAGTGAACGTGGGAGAATGACAATGGCGGCTGAGATCTTCAGGAACAAGCGCATCGCCGTGCTGATGGGCGGACAGTCCGGCGAGCGGGAGGTATCTCTGCGTTCGGGCGCAGGTGTGCTCGGCGCGCTGCAGCGGATGGGATTTGACGCGGTGTCGGTGGATCCCGCTCCGCGACTGGTCACGCAGCTTGAGGAGGCCGGGGCGGAGGTTGTCTTCAACGTGCTGCACGGCGGCGCGGGTGAGAACGGCGCCATCCAGGGGGTGCTGGAGTGCGCCGGCATCCCCTACACCGGCTGCGGCGTCCTCGCCAGCGCGCTCACGATGGACAAGGTGCAGACCAAGCGCATCTTCGCCGCCTGCGACGTGCCGACGCCTCCGTGGCTGCACATGGACTGTTCGCGCGGTGCGGAGGAACTTGCGAACGAGGCCATCGAGCGCCTGCGCCTGCCGGTGGTCGTCAAGCCGCGCGATGAGGGCTCGAGCCTGGGTGTCTCGATCCCGAAGACCTGGGAGCAGCTTGTTGACGCCATCGCCGCTATGCAACGCGACTACGGCGAGGGGCTGGTTGATCGCTTTATCCGCGGCGTAGAGGTCACGATCGGCGTGGTGGGCATCGGTGAGAAGATGCGGGCGCTGCCGGTGCTGGAGCTTGTCCCGCACCGCGAGTTCTACGACTATGACGCCAAGTACACAAAGGGCCTCACCGAGCTGATCGCCCCGGCGCGCATTTCGGACGAACTGACCGCAAAGAGCCAGCAGATCGCGCTGGAGGCGTTCGTCGCGCTCGGCTGCGAGGGCCTCGGACGGGTGGACATGCACCTCGACGCCGAGGGCGACTGCTGGGTGCATGAGATCAACTCGGTCCCGGGTATGACGGAGACCTCCGACCTCCCGCATGCCGCGGAGGCCGAGGGCCTCGCGTACGACGAACTGGTCCTGCAGATCCTGGAGACGGCGACCGCGCGCATGTGATACTTCTCCGGGGCGCGTATGCTCCTTTACGCGCACAGGGAGGGAACAGCGGTGACGATTGATCGCCTTGTCCTGATGGCTGTGGCATTGCTGCTGTGCGCCTCCACCGGCAGCGCGTTGAGGATCACCGACGCCGGAGAGCCCGTGGCGCAGATCGTCACGCCGGCGGAGCCGACCGCAACCGAGCAGTTCGCCGCCGAGGAACTGCAGAGCTACCTCCGGCAGATCTCCGGCGCGACGTTGACGATCGCTACAGAGCCCGATGCCGCCGAAGGCCCGCGCCTGCTGATCGGGCGCACACAGGCGGGGCTGGCCCTTCCGGTCGAGGGTGATGAGACCGAGGCGTTCATCGTGCTCTGCGCCGGCGATGACCTGATCCTGCGCGGCGCGGGAGATCGCGGCACGCTCTACGCAGTCTACGACTTCCTTGAGCAGGATCTCGGCTGTCGCTGGCTGGGTCCGGGGCCGCTGTGGGAGAGCATCCCCTCGGCCGGCACCATCGACATCGGCGCGCTGGATCGCACAGAGAGCCCGGACATGCGCTACCGCTATCTGCGCATGACCTACGACAACGAGACGCGTGAGCCGTTCGCGGACTGCCTTAGCTGGGCCGGCAAGCAGCGCATCAACATCGGCGCGGGATGGCCGCAGGAGGAGTTGCCGGAGAGCTTCGTCAAGCGCGGTGGCTTCCGGGCGTGGATGGCCCCGCACGTGATCCAGCATGCGCTGGACCCAGACGTATACTTCGAGGAGCACCCGGAGTGGTATGCACTGCGCGGCGGAGAGCGCGTGAAGATGCCCAAGGCGGGCACCCAGCAGGTCTGCACCACTAACCCGGACGTGGTGGAAGCGGTCGCGGCGAAGCTGGGCGAGATGTTCGACGCGCGGCCCGAGGTGGACTTCATGGGTCTCGGTCAGGGCGACGGCACCGCCTTCTGTGAGTGCGAGGCCTGCACTGCGCTGGATACGGGCGAGATCTGGCCCTATCAGGACAAGCAGCTTCCGGTGATCACCGAGCGCTGGCTGAGCTTCTGCAACGCGGTTGCGCGCAAGCTGCAGGTGACGCACCCGGGCAAGAAGATCTACACGCTCGCGTACCATCAGACTTTCCGGCCGCCCGACCCGGCAGTCATCCGGCCTGAGCCGAACCTGATGATCCAGGTCGTCAACTCGCGGCCGAACTACGTCTGTTTCGTGCATCGCTTCGAGGCGGAGGGGTGCCCGAGGCATGAGAAGTTCCGCGACGGCATCGAGCGCTGGGTGGATATGACGCCCGCGGGTGTGACGGTCTACGAGTACGTGATTCACTCGACGTTCTGCTCCATGCCCTACGCGGCACCGCGCAAGTTCATTGACGACATCCGCTACCTGAGGCGCATCGGTGTCGTCGGCTATGAGGGGCAGTCGAGCCCGATCATCTGGGGCACCTACGGGATCATTCACTATGCCATCGCGAAGGCCACGTGGGACAGCAGCGTGGACGCCGATGGGCTTGTACGGGACTACTGCGACCATGCCTTCGGGCCCGGCTCTGAGGCGATGCAACGCTTCTACGCCACCATCGAGCGCTCGCTTGAGGAAGCCGATCACATCACGGACGGCGTCTGGACGTGGATGACCGAGGAGAACATGGCGGAGGCGCGGAGGCACCTCGACGCCGCCCAAGCGGCCGTCACTGACGAGATGGACGCGCGCCGCCTGCGCACCATCGAGGTCGGCTTCCGCTACGGTGAGCTTGGCTCGGAGGCGTGGCGGAAGGCGCAGGTGGCGCTGGCGAATGAGGACGCGGCGTTGCTTGCGGAGGCGGTAGAGCTTGGCGAGGCCGCGGTGGAGTACCTGAACGCGGAAGAGCAGCGGGAGCCGCACTACGCGGCTATCCCCGGCAAGTTCGCAACGGTCCATCTGGCGGGCTGGAAGCGCGCGCTGGAGCGAATGCAGCGGCAGTAGGGAGCCGATTGACGGCAATGGAGATCATAGACGCGCATACGCATATCTTTCCGGAGCGCGTGGCCGACCGGGCGGTTGAGCAGCTACGAAGTATCTACGGCGCGACACCCGTGCGCCGCCCGGTGCTCGATGAGCTTGTCGCGGAGATGGATGAGTCAGGCGTCAGCCGCTCCGTCTTCGCGCCGGTGTCAACGCGCCCGGAGCAGGTCCGCTCGATCAACGACTTCGCGCTGGGACTGGTGGACCATCCGAGGATCATCCCCTTCGGCACGCTGCACCCGCACTTCGAGGACGTGCCGGGGGAGACTGAGCGCCTGCTGGCGGGCGGCATTCGCGGCGTGAAGCTGCAGCCGTTCTTCCAGGGCTACACCTTCGAGGAGCCGCAGACGACGGAGATGTTCGAGGGCATCGGCGACCGTCTCGTGGTGCTGATGCACGGCGGGCAGGAGATCATCAGAATTGATGACGTTGTGCCGCACGCTGAGGCGCTCGCGCGGCTGATCGAGCGTTACCCGAGGCTCCGGATGATCGTCGCGCACATGGGCGGCTATGAGATGTGGGAGGAAGTAGAGGCGCATCTTGTCGGGGAGCGCGTCTGGTTCGATCTTTCGTATACATTCGACCGCGCGCCCGATGATGTCATTGAGCGCATCTGTTCAAGCCATGGCTGGGAGCGCGTGGTCTTCGGCAGCGACTTCCCCTGGATGTCGCAGAAGCAGGCGCTGGCGGGCCTTCGGCGCCTCAATCTGGACCCAGCTACTTACGCCGGAGTGGTCTCAGGGAACCTGCTGCGGCTGCTCGGCGACGATGCATAAGGACGTCAGACCAGATACCATGGCGTAAGACAAGGGGAAACAATGGACTGGAAGCCCTTCATCGCAACCTTCACGCTCGTGTTCCTCGCGGAACTGGGCGACAAGACGCAGATAGCCGCCATGACGCAGGCGGCGCAGTTCCAGCGCCCGTGGCTCGTGCTACTGGGGGCGAGCCTGGCGCTGACGCTGGTTAGTGGCATAGGCGTGCTGGTAGGGCATTATGCGGGTTCGGCATTCCCTCGAGAGACGATCCGCTACGTGGCCGCGGGCCTCTTCATCATCATGGGCGTCCTGATGGCGCTGAAGGTGATCTGAAGCAGGTCTGCAATTAACGCCCCCGTTAGTTACGCCCGCCGTATGCGCTGTAATTAAAGAAAACAGCGATTTTCGTTAATTGCAGCGCCGGTTGAGCGCATGGCTACCGGTTCTGTTAGCTGGAGCGGGTAGTCCTCTCCTGACGCCATCGCTTCGTACACTGAGGCGGCGGAGGCCATCGAGCCTCCGCCGCCTGGGTTTCAGCCAGTCCGTACGGCTACTCCGGGAGTACCGCCGTCGCGGGACCGTTCGGGACGAGGCAGAGGAACTCCAGCGGCTCCACGCCGGTGTTGCGGAACTGATGCACCTCTTCCGCTTCGACGAGGATCGCGGTGTCCGGCGCGAAGCATGAGACTTTCCCCGAGGCGGTGACCTCGCCCACCCCGCGGATCACGTAGACCTCGTGCTCCCATGGGTGCTGGTGCCTCGGCGTATGCCCGCCCGGCTCGATGACAAAACGTCGCATGGCGAAGTTGCCAGCCCCGCAGCGGCTGTCGAGCAGCCACTGCATCGTGACACCCTTTGCCCCGTCTTCCTCGCCGACGGTATGGGTATCGCAGTGTTCGACATCCATCATGTGCACTATCGTGCACCTCCTTCTGTGTATCTTCGGAGAGCGTACACTTCCACGCCGCCGCAGATACTCCTCCGCGATGCCCTGCAGGTTCGCATACCATATCGGGCGAAGTCCCACCTGTTCGTCGATCATGATAACCGGAGCGTCCCACCCATGACCCCGCGAGAGTCCGTGATCATCGCACTCCAGGGCGGGCGGCCGGAGGGCCTGCCTCCGCACTTTGAGCTTGTCTACAAGCGCTGCGAGGAGTTCTATGGCCGCAAGCGACTCGAGCGCCCCGACCTTCAGGAGATCGAGGGCGCTGAGCGTCAGCGCCTGCTTCGCGAGAACGCGCGGATGTGGGCGGAGATCTACCAGCGCCTCGACTGGTGCATCTGCACCGGCTTCTGGGGCCTCGAGGACGAAGATCAGTTCCGCTCCTTCGACTACTTCCGCGAGTACGCCGGCGACACGATCATGCTCTCAGCGACCCTTGATGGCACGGTCGGCATCCCCACAGGCCGGAACATGATGGACGCCGCGATGGCGCTCTTCGACAATCGCGAGTCGGAGCTTGATGCCCGCGAGCGCCGGGTTGATGACATTCTCGCGCGTGCCGAACGCTACGCCGCCGCGGGCATCGAGATCGCGATCATGTGTGCCGACTACTGCTTCAACGACGGCCCGTGGCTGTCGCCGCCGATGTTCGCGGAGTTCGTGACACCCTTCCTCAAGCGCCAGGTCGAAGGCTATCAGGCGCTCGGGCTCTACGCCGCGAAGCACACCGATGGCGACATCATGCCGGTCCTCGACCAGCTTGTGAGCACCGGGATAGATGCCCTGCACTCGCTCGACCCGATGGCGGGCGTGGACATCCGGCAGGTGCGCGCGCAGGTGGGGCCGGAGCTTTGCCTGATGGGCAACGTGAACTGCGCGCTGGTGCATGCGGGGACGCCCGAGGAGGTCTACCAGAGCGCCCTGTACTGCCTCGCCCACGGCGGCGTGGAGAACGGGGCGTACGTCTTCTGCACGAGCAACTGCATCTTTGAGGGCGTGCCGCTGGAGAACTACGACGCGATGCTGCAGGCGCGGCGCGACTTCGGCCCACCCGGCGCCGAACACCCCGCACCGCCGGCGGAGATGCTGTGATGCGCGCGTCCGCAGAGTAGCGCGATGCCGTTGCCTTCCTCCCCCCGCCCCGGCCGCCCCCCTCCCTTTTCGGGCCTGTGGCCCGAGGGCAGGAGGGGGGACGATTACCACGCTACGCTCGCCGTTGTTGTTTGCCGTTCCCCTCTCCCGCCCCACTTTGCGAAGCGAAGTGCAGGGGGAGGGGAAGGAGCTCGCGAAAGCGAGCTACGGGGAGGGGCGACGTTCCATAGCGGCGGCCTCCTCCCCGCTCGTCGCTCTACTTCACCAGGAAGATATGCCCGAATAGCTCCGGCTGGTGGAACTTGCCTCGGATCATCGGGCTCCACGTGCTGAAGGTGTCCTTCGGCTGCGGCGGGTTCTGCATGCTGCGGCAGAAGTTCGCGCCCCACGGCACACCATCCGGCTGCTCGAGGCCCTTGTCCATCACCCCGCGCGGGATGCGCACCTCCACGATCCAGCGATCATCGAGCACCTTTGTCGCGACCTCGACCTCGCTCTGCCATTCCTCATCGATGGGCTCGCCGCCGCCCGGAACGTGCCAGTCCTGCACCCGGCCGGCTATGTCGATCCACCACCAGTAGTAGTCGTCGGCGTCGTGATCGGGATCGAGGAATATCTCGACCGAGTCAGTCTCGCCCTGGCCGGTGGGTAGCTGCGCGGCATTCGGAGCGAAGCAGGTGAAGCCGAAGTAGACGTTCTCCGGCGCGCGCAGCAGCCGAAGCTCGGTCTTGTACTGCGTCGGCTCGCCGTCCTCATTGTTGACGAAGCTTACGACCGCCGAACCGCCCCAGCCCTCCTCGTCAAGGCTGCCGTCAATGTTGATGGCGCCGGTGAAGGCGCGGATGCTGACCTTGCCACCCTCGCTCTCGGCGACAGTCTTCACATCGCGCACGTAGACCTCCCGCCCGCGCTCAATCGCGCCCACGAACCAGCGCGACATGAGATCGGCCGCCTCGGCATAGCGCGTGCCCGCCGTGGCGGCGACCAGCGCATCGGCCTGCGCGCGATACTGCTGCACTACTTCCTCGGTGTAGTGCTTCTCCCACAGGTCAACCGGACCGGGTTCATCGCGCGCCACGTCCATCGAGCGCCGCTCAACGTCGCGCAGCATCGCGAGCGCAATCTCCGCTCCGGGGCCATAGAAGCTCCGCGCATAGTCCTCCACGAGTTCCTCGGCCTCGAGGTTCGGGTTGTAGAGCAGGCGCAGGAAGACGTAGCGGTTGAGGTGCTCGAGCATCAGCGAGTCCGAGTCCATTTCGATGTGCATCATATTCGCGTGCTGCGACAGGTCGCGGAAGAGGCGCTCGGCGTGGCCGGTCAGCAGCATCGGCGCGCCCATGCGGCGCTGGGCGCGGTGGCGGTAGAGGTGGTGCAGCCAGATCAGCATCTCGCGATCGTTGACGCTGCTCCACTCACCCACCATGCGCATCAGGTCCTGATACTTTTCTTCGGCGACCTGGTTGTGCGTGCGCGCGTAGAGCGCCGGGCACATGCCGACGATGACATTGTCCGGCAGCCGCTCGAGTGTCGGCGGGCGCTCGGAGTATGACGAGTAGGCGAGACAGGTGATGAGGCTGTCGGGGTGCGCCTCCTCCATCCAGTTGGCCATCTTCTCCACGAACTGCCAGACGAGTTCGCTGTTCTGCGCGCCGTAATCGCGCTCGGGGTGCACGTAAGGTGCGCAATCTTCGCACTGGCAGGCGATGAACGAGTCGTGCGGCAGCAGAGAGACGGTGCGGCCGTAGATGGCGCTGGAGGACCAACCGTTGTTGTACTTACCGAGGCGGACGCTGTGATCGGAGAGGCCCATCTCTGCAGCGGGCACTCCGGCGTAGTAGGCGTCAATGTCGCGCTTGGCGATCTCCAGCACGCCCGGTTCGGTGTAGCAGAGGTGGCCGGTGCGGCCTGGCTGGGGAGCGAGGTCCCGCTTGCCGTTGTCGCGGAGCGCGAAGTACTCGGGGTGCTCTGCGCCGTAGCGATCCTCAAGCTGCATCCGCGGCGGGCGGTGGTTGAATGCGAACCATTCTGAGCTTCCGCGCACTCGCAGAAGCCACAGGCGAAGCTCGCGGCCGCCCCAGCCGAGGTTCTCATACTCCTCGATCTGCACCATGTTCGTCAGGCGGTCCGAGTCGAGCATGTACCACTGCCAGGTGTCGGCGCCGACTTTGCGGAGGATGAAGACGGGCTCCTCGCGCAACTCGACTGCCTCGAACGCGAGGTCGCGGACTTCGGGGATCACGTCGCCCTTCTCGCCGGGGAAGAACCACCGGCAGCCAAGCTCCTCGAGGAAGCGGTAGGTGCCGTAGAGAGTGCCACGCTCGAAGTCCCACCGTGCTGCGCCGAGTTCGTCCTCCATCTCGTAGCGGCCAGCGCGGCGATCGAGCGGCGTCTTCACATCGAAGAGCACCGCGCTCTTGTCGGAGTGATCGTCGGGCCCGAGGATGAAGACGCGATCGCCGCGCACGCGGATAACGTAGCCATCGCGGGCGATGGCATCCACGTCGATTCCGGCCTCCCGAGCGGCGGGGCAGTCGCCGAGGATGATCGCTGCGCCCGTCTCAGGCACCGTCTCGACGACCGCGAAATCCGCGCCGGTCATGGCGTCGAGGTGGGTCTTCAACTCCTCCGCGGCGAAGATGACCGGGTTGCTGGCCTCCGCGGGCTTGACGATGACGGCCATGGCCGCGCCGCCCTCGGCGAGAGTGATGCTTCGCCCGAGCGGCTCGTACTGAAAATTGCCGATCTCCTGTGCGCCGGCGGATGAGACCAGCGCGATGATGATGAGCAGTGTGATTGCGATTCGCATGTGTCGCCTCCGTGGGTTACCGTTGGACGGGCCGGTCGCCCGACCGGCCCGTAGTCTGTATCGACCTGCGAAGAAGACTTCGCCAGTTGATTGTGCGCAGAATCTCGGTTACTGCCAGGAACGGCGGGCCGGTCGGGGCGACCGGCCCCTCCTGACGATCATTTCCCCGCGGCAGGCCGCTGCCCCTTCTTCGGCGAACACCTCCGGCAACTTCGGCTGCGGCGATGACAGCGCATTCGAGGCGCCGCTGATCGAACACGAGGAAGCGCGTTACGTCGAACTGCGCCTGCCGCGCGACTACATGGCGGCGATAGTGCGGAGATAGGACGATGCGCGCATGCTCCCATGGAGACGGGCTCTTCCTACCGAAAGGAGCCAGAAGCGATGCCAAGAAAGAGTGTAGACTTGCCTCGGTACTACGACGGGATGAAGGACATCCTGCAAAGACAAGCTGATGATCTGACTTCGGCCATTCCGCACCAAGGCGAGAAGGGACGGAATGATGAGGAGAGATTTAGACAGTGGCTTCGTCGATATCTTCCTGTCGTCTTCGGAGTAGACACCGGGTTCGCTGTGCGAGGGGAGAAGTTCCAGTACCGAGTGGACGAACAGGGTCGCAACATCTACGAGAAGGTCCAAGTTGACGCTCCATATCAGAGTCCCCAAATGGATGTCCTGATTACCGACCTGCGTCACAATGCACCGCTCTGTGCGGAGGAAGAGACGAACATCTTCCCGATTGAGATGGTTCTCGCTGCCATCGAAATCACGAGGGACTTGAACCGGACCAAACTACGAGGAGACTTGGAGAAGCTGGCCACGCTGCGGGCGATCGCCGGTGTGAAAAACTATGCTGGATCTGATGACGGTGCGGCGAGTCTTAGACCGATGGCTTACATAGTTGGTCTCGGCGGCAGCATATCCGAAGATGCAATCGTGAAGGAGATCGCAGAGATTGACGACGATCTTCGGCCCAACGGCATCCTTCACTTGGACCGTGGATACTACCATAGAGAACCCTACACCACGAAGGTCTTTCGCATTGAGAAAGCCCCCTTGTTCCACTTCGCCGCGTTCCTGAGGGCACGACTCGCGCGCTTCCCCGTTGCCCCCGCTAATCTGTCTTCATACGTGCCCGCAGTTGGCAAGCCCTGCGGAGGGGAACAGGAGAATGTCCCCGGCGATGGGCTCTGAACACAGGTGAATCGCCCATCTGTAACCGCTGCGCCTGCCGCGCGATTACATGGCGGCGATTGTGCGGAAGTAGGACAGGCATCAATGAATTGCGGCAGAGGTGATGCACCATGCCCATTGACCGCCCCAACATCATTGTGATCTACACCGACGACCTCGGCTACGGCGACCTGTCGTGCATGGGCGAGACTCACGTGCGCACCCCGCACCTCGACG
>LSQX01327822.1_pt4 | contig 73744 bp, 56 predicted proteins | sample 654561 | NCBI WGS metagenome assembly LSQX01 (sample SAMN04489861, study PRJNA283612) | anaerobic digester metagenome | isolation source: 4 biogas reactors fed with cattle manure at either 37C or 55C with and... | place: Denmark: Kongens Lyngby | collected 2014
GGCCGTCGCAATCGTTGTCTAGGCCATCACAGACCTCGGTTTGACCAGAGTTGACACTGTCGTTGTTGTCGTCGCAGTCGTAGCCCAAACAACCAGGTCCGACGCCGTAGCCGTCCCCATCATGATCGATGCAGAGGGTCTCGGGGACGCACAACTTAGCGAAGTCCAGACCGCTTTTGTGCATGTAGACGCAGTCGAAGTCGTCCGGGCAATCGTTTGCGTTAAGGCAGAACCAGGTGCAAAACCCTTCTTCAATGTCGGCTTCAATAAACAAGCAGAGGCCGGAAGCGCACTCCTCATCGCCCACACAGGGCTCACCGACCTTACCAAGCTTTTCAGCATCCTGCTCGCTGTCGTTGCTGTCCACGTCACCAGCCAAGTCGGGGCTGTCGTCAGTCGCCGAGTCGGAACTGCTATCAGCGACTAGGTCAAGGCGGGTGTCAGCTGCTATGTCGGAACTGCTATCAGCGGCCAAATCAAAGCTGCTGTCAGCAGCAAAATCAGTGTCGGATAGATCGCTGAAACAGCTTTGTCCATCATCGCCACACCCCAGAGCAACCGTGAAAAGAGCCAGCAACAACGCAAGAACACGAGATGTGGCAGTCATGAACGAACCTCCAGCGTGAAAAACAACGAACACCGCAGGGTAACACACGCCAAGATGCTCGGTAACCACGTATCTTGGGCAAATCAATCATAGTAATGATTTGACAGGAAATCGTGGAGGCAGGGTCAGGGACAGGGGAAAATGGTGCTTGCGTTCGGTTGTATGGTGTGCGATAAATCCGGGTCATGAGAAAGCTACTTTTACAACTTTGTCTCTGGTTTGCCTTTTGCCTGGCCGGGGTATTGCCGGCTGCTAGCGCCACAGCTCAGTCCTCGGAGATTATCGCTGTCTTCGAGATTGAAAGGCGGGGAGTCCCTTTAAAAGCAGCCACGATGGCGAATCTAAACGACTACATGTATGGTCGTTTGGCGTTTGCTGGTTTCAAGCTTACTCCCCAGAGTCAAGTTCGAGAGCGTGTTGTCAGTCTTAAACGTGAGTCCCACAAAGACTGCTTTGACCAATCCTGCCAAATCGAACTTGGCAAGGCCGTAGCCGCCGACAAATCGTTATCCAGTCAGCTGATCAAAATTGGCGATGTATGCTCGTTACAATCACAGATCTACGACCTCAAAACTGAAACCACGGATGTCGGTGCCCAAGCTGAAGGTCCGTGTACTGTCATCGGGATTAAGGGCTGTATAGACCAAGTCGTTGCCATACTCAAAGAAGGTGGCGTTGTGCCGACAGCACAGCGAGTTCAAGATTTGGGCAAAGGCGGTGGTTCAGCCAAGATCACCAGCTCGCCGTCTGGAGCCGAAGTGTGGCTCAACGATGAATTCATAGGCATAACTCCCCATATCATCCATGAAAAGCCATCCGGGACGTACAAATTACGCCTTGAATTACCCGACTATGTCTCCAACGAAGCGACTATAGTGATCAAGAAGGGTAAAGAGACCATACATCATCGAGAATTAGCCTCGAATTGGGGTAAAATCAGCATTTCAAGCTCCCCCACCGGCGCCACGGTTTATCTTGACGATGTATTGATAACAGATAAAACAACTCCCTGTGTCTTGGACCGCGTCACGCCCGGAGTACACGTCGTCAAGTTTTTCCTAGCCGGCCACAGCGAGGGCACAGCAAGGACAAGCGTCGTTCGCGGCAAGACAGCGTCAGTAGCAGCAAAACTAGAACCAATGTGCGGTCGTTTGGTAGTGTCGTCCAGCTACGGCGGCGGCAGTAAGTGCGAGGGTAATCTAAAGATCGACGGCCAAATTGTAGGCCGTACTCCCTGGCAAGGAGACGTCTCAGCCGGCTCCCACACGGTTGAGGTACAGTGCCCAAAGGGCAAGGCCAGCCAACAGGTTACAGTGGCGCACAATGGTCGTTCAGATGTGAATATCAGAATTGAAACTGCGGATATTAATTGGGTGCGAATTCCTGGTGGTAGTTTTAATATGGGGTCAAATGATGGCGATTCATACAATAACGAAAAGCCAGTTCATCGAGTAACGGTACCAACGTTCGAAATGAGCAAGACAGCTGTAACCTTTAAGCAGTATCGAGCGTGCGTATCTGCTGGTGGTTGCACGCCAGCCCATGTGGATGATGGCACATGCTTTGTTTATACAGCTGGTTCAGTTTGGGGATACGGTACATTGCCAAGCAGTTTCCAAGGTGACTCCCAACCTGTAGTGTGCGTAGATTGGGATCAAGCCCAAGCTTACGCTAGGTGGGCTGGTGGTCGTTTACCGACAGAAGCTGAATGGGAGTACGCAGCCCGCAGTGGTGGTCGTGATTGGAAGTATCCTTGGGGCAATGAAGAAGCGACTTGTGATCGGGCAGTAATGAACGATGGTGGTTCGGGTTGCGGCCGTAAAAGTACTTGGCCAGTTTGCAGCAAGCCAAGAGGCAACACCACTCACGGCTTGTGCGATATGGCCGGCAACGTTTGGGAGTGGGTTCAGGATTGGTACCATGGCAGCTACAAAGGTGCACCAACTGATTACAAAGGTGCACCAACTGATGGCTCAGCTTGGGAAAAGCCTACAGGCTCTCGCCGGGTTGATCGCGGCGGCTCCTGGGACGGCGGCGCCAGGGGCGTGCGGGCGGCGTATCGCTACCACTTCTCGCCCGGCTCCCGCGACGTCCGCCTCGGGTTTCGCCTTGCAAAGTCGGTGCGCTAGACTCTTGGGCCCTTGGGCCCTTGGCCCTGCGCCCCTGTTTGCCAGGCGACAGCGCAGCGTAGGCGCCAATGGCCAATAGGGGCGCCCGACGTGGCGCGTCTGCAGGATGGTGGAGTTTGAGATCGATTTTTTTCCCTCCCTCCCCTTCACCATTATGAAACTACGTAGCAGGATCAGGGACAGGATCAGGTAAAGGATCAGGATCCGCGACATAACCACTCCTTGTTACAAAACGCTACAAATGGTTACTTTTCTGCTATTGATAAGCTTGACGTTAGGCCACATAGTGCCTCAGCTTGGCCTATTGGTATGGCCCAAGATATTAAGGAGTCGACCATATGAAGCGATTTTTGCTTTGTTTACCCCTGGCAGTTCTTGTAATAACAGGGTGTTCCAAGAAAAAAGTGGATGATGTACCTGAACCTCCAAGACCAGTCAGGATTGCCCCAGTCACCCGTGCCGACATTGATTCGCAGCTAATCTACGGCGCAGAATTACAACCCTCCGTCGAAGTAAAGCTCTTCTCAACCGTCATGGACCGCATACTCTCCCTCCCATTCCAGGAAGGAGACTATATCGAAAAAGGCGAAGTCGTCGCCCTGATCCGCCGCGAAGCCATGGACCGAGGCCTTGACCAGCTCGGCGCCCAATTACTGGCCCTCGACGCTCAGATCGCCAACCTCGAAAGCGAACTAGCCAGAGCCAAAGACTTGTTCACCAAAGGAGTCGCCACTCAGCAGGCCCTCGACCAAGTTCAAACTAGTTACGACGCCACAGTCGCCCAAAGAAAGGCCTTAGTCGCCGGGCGCGGTCAGCTTGCGGCCACAGCCGCAAACGCAGTAGTAAAGGCACCCATCTCTGGCGTCTTTGCAAACAGAATGTTCGAAGAAGGCGACATCGCGTCCCCACAAGCTCCCCTCGGTCGGATTTTGGTAATCGACACCCTCAAGGTCACCTTGAAACTAATCGAATCCCACGTAGCCAAAGTCCACATGGGACAAGAGGTAACCATCGACCTCGATGCATATCCAGGACGCACCTTCAGCGGCCACGTCACCAGAATTTTGCCCTACCTAGACCCAGAAACCAGGACAAACGCAGTTGAAGTTTCCATAAAAAATCCCAAGGACGAATCTGGCCAATATCTCCTAAAGCCAGGCATGTACGGCCGTGCAAAACTGATAACCGAACGTCGCGAAAATGTAATCGTCGCCCCTGGAGAAGCCCTGCTTCTGGACACCAGAATAACAGGGGAGGCCGGTCAGGAACTCCGTAAGGCAGTCGTGGTCAAGCCTGACAACACCGCCGATATCAGGGTCGTCAAACTAGGCGCAAGAGACGGCAATCAATGGGAAATCCTGGAAGGCTTGGCCGAAGGCGAAAGCTTGGTAGTTCGAGGCCACCATGGAATAAAACAAGGCCAAAACGTAGTGATTGATACTCAGGAGGACCGTCTATGAAGGTTGCAGAACTCGCTGTAAGGCGCGGGGTTACCTTCGGGATGCTATACCTGCTGATCCTGGGCTTCGGCCTTTTTGGATTGTCCAGGCTCGATCTGGATCTCTATCCTGATATTCAGTTCCCCGTCGTCATTATCATCACCTCCTATACCGGAGCAAACCCTCAAGATATTGAGACATTGATAACCCGTCCCATTGAAGGGGCTGTCGTTTCAGTCAAAGGAGTTGAAGAAGTATCATCCGATTCTAAACAAGGCGTTTCCCTTGTCTCGCTGAAGTTTGACTGGGGCAAAGACATGGAGCAGGCCGAAACCGACGTCAGGCGTAATCTCGACCTGATCAAAGGTTTCTTACCGGACGACTCACAAGAGCCAATCGTCTTTGCCTTTGATGTCTCGATGCAACCAATCATCATGATGATGGTTTCAGGCCCTTATCCCTTGGATGAACTGCGCCGAATCGCAGACGAGGAGATCGCTCCAAGACTTGAGCGCTTGGAAGGTATTGCCGTAGCCGGTGCGGCTGGCGGTCTTGAGCGTCAGATCAACGTTCATTTAGACCCGGTCAAGGTCCAGGCTTACGGATTGGATGTGAATCGCATCGTTGGCGCAATTTACTCTGAAAACCGCCAGGAACCAGGCGGCTACGTAGAGCAGGGTGGCCTGGAATTTTCCGTTCAGGTCGATGGAAAGTACCAAAAGGTTGAGGATATTGGAGATGTCGTGGTGGGTTCTCGCATGTCGGCCACTGGCATCCAGATGATTCGCCTAAAAGACGTTGCCGAAATCGTCGACTCGTTCAAGGATTCCAGACGAATCATGGCCGTTGATGGTGCCCCATCCGTTTGGTTGATGGTCAGAAAGCAGTCAGGTGCAAACACAGTACAGGCGGCCAACAGGGTCATGGCAGCCTTGGATGACGTTAAAAAGGAATTAGGTGGTGACATCGAATTTAACGTCATGTACAATCAGGCGGATTTCATCAATGACTCCCTTGGAAACCTTTCCTCCAGCGCCATCTTGGGAATCATTATCACATTCATAGTGCTTCTCTTGTTTTTACGTAACTTCCGAAGTTCATTGATTGTTGCCACTGCGATTCCACTTTCAGTGGTTGCTACGTTCGCACTAATGGACATGCTTGGGATGACCTTAAACGTGCTTTCCTTGGCTGGTCTGGCTTTGGGCGTAGGTATGTTGGTTGACAACGGTATCGTTGTCCTGGAAAACATCTTTAGACTTCGTGAAGAAGGCAGAGGGGCTTGGCTGGGTGCGATCGAAGGGGCCAGCACCGTGGGATTGGCGGTCTCTGCGTCGACTTTGACGACCGTGGCGGTATTTGTGCCGGTTCTTTTTGTGCCTGGTATCACAGGTGTTTTGTTCAAGGATATGTCATTTACCATATCCTTCTCACTGTTGGTTTCGCTTGCTGTCGCCTTGACTTTTGTGCCGTTGACCGCTTCGCGCCTGCTTGGTGGGAAACGCGGAAACCAGATTTTCGCCAAGGTGCAGGAGCGCAATCGTTTTTCAAAGTTTCGCGAAAACTATGGACGCAGCCTTGACTGGACCTTGTCTCACCGTTGGGCTGTTGTCGCAATTTTGGTAGGCGTCATAGCGATTACCGTTGCGCTGGCTTCGTCGCTGCCCACTGAATTTATGATGGAAGGGGATGACTCGTGGCTGCCTGTAACTATCGAGGCACCTGTGGACAGTAATTTGGAGTCCACTCTGGGTGTCTTTGATGAAGCCAAGGCTGCGGTTGAAGGGGCCCTTAAACCTGGTGAAGCTAGGATGATAGCCACCGACGTAGGTATAGGTGAAGGATTTGCCTCGATATTTTCAAAGGGGGTTCACTATGGAATGATACGAATTCCCTTGGTAAAACCTGCACAACGAGAAAGAGATAAAAAGACCATCCAGTTATCCATTAGAGAGGCCTTGGCCAAGATTCCTGGTATTACATACAAAGTTGGTAACGTCATGGGATTTAGCGGTGGTGGCGATATTGATATCAAGATCATCGGCCATGACCTGGAAACATCCAGAGAGCTAGGAATTGAGCTCAGGGATAGGTTTAAGGCGTGGCATGATATATCGGAAGCGACATTTTCTATGGACGACCAAAAGCCACAGATGACCGTGACCTTTGACCGTGAAAAGATGGGACGTTTGGGCCTTTCAACCGCCGCGGTAGGACAGGCTGTTTCCACAGCGTTTATGGGTCGGATTGCGGCTCAATATTCTGAAGATGGCGACGAATATAATGTGTTTGTCCGTTACGGAAAAGACTTCCGTAAAGACTTTGATGAGCTAAAGCGAATGCCTGTAGCTACCCCAGGCGGAAAGACCATTCCTCTTGGCAATATTGCTGATATTACAACTGAACTTGCTCCTGTAAGTGTCACTAGGTTAAACCAAGAGCGCGTGACCACGGTTAGTCTGACCTTGGCTTCTGCCTTTAAAGACGAAGAGGGCAAAGTACAAAACAAGGACTTTGGAAAATCGGTAAGCCGTGTCCAAAAGGTTCTCGAAGAATATCCCTGGCCAGATGGTTTCATGTACGAGATCGGTGGTACCGCCGAAGATTTCATGAAATCAATGCGTTACCTTGGGATAGCGTTTCTGATATCGGTTTTGTTGGTCTTCATGGTGATGGCCAGCCAGTTTGAGTCCCTGCTCCAGCCTTTTATCGTGCTTTTCTCGGTTCCATTGGCTGGTATAGGTGTGGTCTTGATGTTTGTTTTAACCAGGTCCCAGGTTGATATGCCCGCGCTTGTAGGGGGAATCATGCTTGTCGGAATCGTAGTTAACAACGCCATCATCCTGATCGATGCGGCCAATCAGATTCGTGACACTGGTGTCGGTGCAAGAGAGGCCATCGCAATGGCTGGGCGTCAGCGTCTGCGCCCTGTATTAATGACCGCGATGACGACCATTTTTGGAATGCTGCCAATGGCCTTGAAAATTGGTGAAGGGTCTGAGGTGTGGGCTGGACTTGCAAGGGCGGTTATTGGTGGATTAACTACGTCGACCTTCCTAACGCTGTACGTGGTTCCGACTGTTTACACGATTTTTGCTGGTAAACATCGAACTAGAGGCGAGATAGAGGCCGCCGAAGGTATCGGCCAGTTGGCAAACAATGGAAATAATCTGTAGGTGACCCTGGAGGTGCCTTTAAATGCACGTTTTCAAAAAATCTAGTCTGGCGGCTGCATTTGGCGTGATTTTCCTGGCCGGCACGTCTTTTGCCGCTGAATATCAGATAACTGACCCTCAGCTGCTTGCTGAGCTTGAACTTCAACCCACCCCTGGATATGAACTGACCTTGGGCCAAGCCATTGCTGAGGCTGAAGCGCGAAATCTTGCCATCCAGGCTGCCAAACTGGAGATTGATCGAGCTGATGCACGGTTGGCTCAGGCTTGGGGTCTGGTGATGCCTATGTTGAGCGCCGGATTGAACGCGATTCACGCCGACAAGGCCGACGTTGTTGATTTTGGTGAAAGCATGGCGGCCGGACTTGGCCCCATCCTTGAGTCTGTCGGTATTGAACTTCCGCCAATGGAACCAAATCCAACAGTTGTAAGGCGCCAGGACACGGTTACAGGCCAGATCACAGCCGCCTTGTCCGTAATCAATGTCAAAAACTGGTTTACCATCAGTGCTGCCAGAAAAGGGCTTGATGTAACAAGGCTTTCCATCGAATCAGTGCGCCAACAGCTTTTGGTTGGGGTGGCTCAAGCCTACTACATGGCGTTAATGAGCAAAAACCTGGTTGATATGCAGATAACCCAGGTCAAAAGTGCTGCCCATCACCTTGATTTTGCGACGAAGCGCTATGAATCGGGGGCAGGCCTGAAGATTGAGGTTGCTCGCGCCCAGACGGACCTTGCGGACGCTCGTCAGCAATTGCTGTCAGCTCGTTTGGCCTTTGATTCAGCACGGGACGCCCTTGGGGTTCTGACTGGGAATGCCGGCTTGCCGATGCCTGTTGCAACTGACGAGCTGCCGATGCCCGCCGGTTCTGACGATGAGCTGGTCTCCTGGGCCCACAAACACCGCCTGGATTTGGCTGTAGGTGAGGCTTCCATCCTTTTGGCCAAACGTCAGTACAACGTCGCTTGGGCCGGGTTTTTACCCACTTTTGATATGGCGTGGCAAGGCTCTTATCAATTTACCGAGCCGTCAGCGCTTGGTGCCCAGGACAGGGCTAGGTGGAATTTGGTTTTTAATCTAAACATTCCAATTTTTCAGTATTTTACTATTGGGGCGCTGAAAGAGGCCAAGGTTTCAACCAGGATTGCACAGCTAAAGCTTGAGGACCAGAAGCAAAACATTGGCGCTGAGGTACGTCAGGCTAGGCGTGACCATCAAACCGCCTTGGCTTCAGCCGAACTTGCCGGCCAGCAGGTTTTATTGGCTAGGGAGGTCATGGAGTTGGCCCAAACCGCCTATGAGGCTGGTGCTGGGTCTTCCCTTGAGGTGACCGATGCACGGCGCACGGTGGCCGCCGCTGAAGTCAACCTGATGGCGCGCCAGTTGCAGGTTCAAATCTCGCGACTGGTACTGCACAGAGCCCTTGGAACTGAGATCAAGGAGCTGATTCCAAACTAACTAGGGAGTTATCATGGGACCCCCAGCAAAGCGGATTTTTTTAGTAGAAGACGACCTTAAACTGGCGAGCTTAGTTAAGGAATTTCTTGAAGGCGCTGGTTTTGTCGTCGATATCGAGCCTCGTGGTGACCAGGCGGTTTTGCGCATCATGGAAGAAAACCCTGACTTGGTCATCCTGGACCTGATGCTTCCAGGCCTAGATGGGCTTTCAGTGTGCCGTCAGGTGCGTCCAAAGTTTCAAAATCCGATTTTGATGCTTACCGCGCTTGGCGATGAGATAGACGAGGTGGTCGGCCTTGAGATAGGGGCTGACGATTATCTGGTTAAACCAGTTCGACCACGCCTACTTTTGGCTCGCGTTCACTCCCTGCTTCGAAGAATAGAAACTGCCGCAACCAGAGAAGATGATTCCATGATTTTAACAGTGGGGCCGCTGATCCTCGATGGTGCAAAGCGTACTGTTTCTTTTCATGATCAACCTATAGAATTGACAACCACTGAGTTCGATCTTCTTTGGTATTTTGCAAAGAGGGCAGGGCAAGTTGTAAATCGAGAAGAGCTGTATCTTGACCTGCGTGGCATTGAATGGGATGGTCTTGATCGGTCGATAGATATTAACGTGGCTAGGCTGCGTAAGAAGCTTGGGGATGATGGAAAGCATCCCCAGTTGATTAAATCAATTCGAGGAGCTGGATATCTTTTGGCAGGGCGCTGATGAACCGTTTGATTGTAAAATTCGCCTTAGCTGTGGCAATGGCGCTGTTTGTCAGCTTTACCGCGGTAACCTTCATTTTTCATCAGTCATATATAACCACGATGGAAGAGGAGGTTGTCCCGTTGGCCAATTACCTTTTCAACGGGGTGCCCGAGCAGATTAGGGCTGCCTCTGATGACGAGCGGGCGGCCATCTTGCAGGCGCTTGCCAAGGAATTGAATACCAAGGCCAACATTGAGCCTTTGTCGTCTTCGCGCTTGACCGACGCTCATCGTGAGATGATTGCCCGTGGGCAAGTGCCCATCACAGCTGAACAAGGGCATTCTGGGGCAACTTTTTTCCTGCCTTTGGACAACGATTCTGTAATTGCTATTGGTCCCCTAAAGCCTGGTTTCGGGCCTGGGTTCTGGGACTATGTCCTGATCTTGTTAGTGGTTTTCATTGTAGTCGCCGTTACAGCTACAGCCATGTCAGCGCCGTTTGTAAGGAGGCTAAATCGTTTAGAGGCCACAGCGGTCAGGATTGGTCAAGGTGACCTTTCTGCCAGGGCTGAAGAGTCTTCAAACGACGCGGTTGGAAGTCTGGCCAGGAGCTTTAATGAGATGGCTGAGCGCAATCAGCAGCTTTTGGAGGCTCACAGGGCGACGTTGCAGGCCGTGTCCCATGAGCTTAGGACTCCAGCTGCCAGAATTCGTTTTGGCTTGGAGATGTTGTCTGAAACCAAGGACCCTGAAAAGTTTTCGGATCGCCTGAAGGCCATCGATGAAGATTTGATTGAATTGGACCACCTTGTTACTGAGCTTTTAGAGTTGAATCGCTCAGAGGTGGTAGGAACTGATGAACGTGAAAATCTGCTAATCATCGATCTTTTCAACCAAGTCCTGAAGAAGGCCGAAGAATATTGCTTGTCGCTGAACATTGAGGTTAATACCCCACCAGACCTAGCAGTTTTTGTGGTGCCACGCCTTTTTCGTAGGGCTTTGCGCAATTTGCTTAGCAACGCCGTCCACTATGCCAAGACCCAAGTGACTTTGACGGCCCGCGAAAATGGGGACATGGTTGAGGTGATTGTCGACGATGATGGACCAGGGGTTCCCGACGATCACAGGGGTACTATTTTCCAGCCTTTTGCCAGACTGGACGATAGTAGGAGCAGAAAAACTGGTGGAGTTGGCCTAGGGCTTGCTATAGTTGCCCGAGTTGTGGCTTCACACGGCGGTCAGGTGGAGTTGACTGACGCGCCAAGTGGTGGGGCCCGTTTTATTACCAGGTGGCCAACTGCTATGAGTCTTGGCAAAATCGGCCGTTAATTTCCGAACAAAGGGGTGTCCATGAGCGGTAGTGTAGCTTTGAACGTTTCTCCTACCATCGAAGTAAAGGTTGGAGAGCAGGTTTTTTCCATTAGTAGAGGGACTAGAGTTAAGGCCTTTTTGCGCCGTTATTTACCTGACATTGCAGGCGATGTTTTGGGGGCGATTGTTGCCAATCAATTAACGGACTTAGAGACCCCAATCGCGTCGTCTTGTGAATTGACTCCTGTGACTTTTGCAAGTAAGGAAGGGGCCAGAATTTATCGAGCAACCCTGACAGTGATGCTTTGCGAAGCGGTGGAGCGGGTTTTTCCAGGCGCCAAGGTGATGGTAGGGCAGTCCTTTGGTGATGGATATTTTTTCGACGTTCACTTGGGTAGACAGCTTACAGCTGACGATGTACAGGCCATTGAAGCTGAAATGAGGGCCATGATTCATCGCAAGGAGGCCTTGGCTACGTTCAGGGTGCCAAAGCTTCAGGCGGTGGAGGTGCTAAGTTCTCTTGGAAGTGACACCTCGGCTCGTTTGGTGGAAACATTGCGCTGGTCTTGGGTCCCGCTTGTCACAATGGGCAAGAAGGTGCTGTTGTCCTTCCATCCCCTGCTGCCAACTACTGAGGGAATTCAACAATTTAGAGTTGAACTGTATCGAAACGGCGTGCTTTTGATCCTGCCGCCACCTAGTCGTTCAGATGAAGCCCCAGATCCAGTGCGCAACCACACTACGTTGTATGCCGCCTATGTGAGGGCCAGGGAGTTCAACGAAAAGGTTGGGATTTCAACGGTTGCAGACCTGAATCAGTCGATTATTTCAGGGCGAATTGGGGAAGTCATAAGGATAGCTGAGGCAGCTCATGAAAGGCGCGTGATTACAATTGCCGATGCTGTGGCGGCCAAAAAGGATTGCCGCCTTGTATTGTTGGCTGGTCCCTCGTCTTCTGGCAAGACCTCCACAGTCAAGCGCCTGCGGATGCAACTGATGGCTATTGGTCTGCGTCCAAAGGTCTTGTCGGTGGACAACTACTATGTCGACAGGTCTAAAACCCCCTTAGACGCGGATGGTGAGTACGATTTTGAGTGTATCGAGGCCATAGACCTGCCATTGCTGAATGAGCATTTGGAGATGTTGCTCGCAGGGCAAGAAGTCCAGATGCCCAGGTATTCATTTTTCAAGGGTGTCAGGGAAGAAGTCACGACCCCTGTTCAACTGGAAGATGGTGAAATCCTGTTGATGGAGGGGATACACGGCCTAAATGACAGGCTTACCGAGTCTGTTCCGGACCACCACAAGATGCGGATTTATATGTCGGCCCTGACTCAGCTTAGCATTGACCATCAAAACCGAATCTTTACCTCTGACTCCAGGTTGATTCGCAGGATCGTTCGAGACCGCATGTATCGAGGATATTCTGCCGCTAGGACCATCCACATGTGGCCAAAAGTCAGAGCTGGCGAGGAGAAGTGGATTTTCCCCTTCCAGGAGCAAGCCGACTTCATGTTTAACAGCACCCTGGTCTACGAGCCTGCGGTGCTGAAAATGTTTGCCGAACGCTTTTTGATGGAAGTCCCAGTCTCGGACCCAGCATTTGTGGAAGCCTCCAGATTGTTGGAGTTCCTGGACCTGTTCGTGCCGGTGTTTGGTGGTGACGTTCCTGCTACGTCCATACTGCGTGAATTTATTGGCGGATCTGCGTTCGAATACTAGTTTGATTGTCGGTATGTCATTTTTAATCGCCAATTTTTATTAAAAGGGTAGAATCGCGGCTGCCTTTAGTTTGGCGGAGGTGTCCATGACAAAAAGGATTGGTGACGCCTGGAAGATTCCAGGCTTGGTTGCCTTGATGGCGTTGTTTCCGTCACTGGCCCATGCCACTGAGCAGGCTGCTAACGTGCCATCGGTGGCTTGGATCATACCCTTTGTACTTTTGCTTTTATCCATCGCCATTGTGCCTTTGAAGTTTCCTCATTGGTGGGAGAGTAATCTTAACAAGGGGTTGGTTGCAGGTCTGCTTGCCCTGCCAGTTGCCATCTATTTCATCGCCACCGATTATCACAGGCTGCTACATCACCTGCATGAATATCTAAGCTTTATAGTCCTTTTATGGTCTTTGTACACGATCTCTGGCGGTATCGTGCTGCGGGGGAACTTGGTCGCTTCTCCGAAGACTAACACCTTGTTTTTATTGGTAGGTGCCATAATTGCGAACCTTTTTGGTACCACTGGGGCATCGATGCTGCTTATCAGGCCCCTTTTGCGGACCAATCAGGAGCGTAAGTACAAGGTCCACACCGTTATTTTCTTTATCTTCGTTGTTTCTAACGTAGGTGGTTGCCTTACTCCACTTGGCGACCCTCCTCTTTACATGGGATTTTTGCAGGGAATTCCCTTTGAGTGGACCTTGGCCCTTTGGCCCGAGTGGCTGGCAGTCAATGGCGCACTTTTGGTGATTTACTATTTTTGGGATAGGAAGGCCTGGGCAAAGGAAGAGGTCAAGGATATTGCCTTGGATGTTAAACAAGCGACTCCTTTGGCTATTGAAGGCTGGGTTAATGTTGCCCTGATTCTTGGCGTTGTTGCATCAATTGTTGTCTCTGGTCAAGTCTTGAAGATTCCGGATATTTCGCAAGGTGTCGCTACGGCTGTTCCATGGATTCGTGATGGCGTCATGGTTGGCCTTGGCCTGATTTCTATGGCTGCTACACGAAAACAGCTTAGAATTGATAACAACTTTAACTTTGGTGCTATTACCGAGGTTGCAGTCCTGTTCATTGGGATTTTCATCACGATGATTCCTGCTCTGATGTTGCTGGAGTTTCGTGGCACAGAGCTTGGCGTTACTCATCCATTGCAGTATTTTTGGGTAACTGGTGCCCTTTCTGGTTTCCTTGATAACACCCCGACTTATTTGACCTTCCTGTCTTTGGCCAAGGGCGCGTTTGGGGTAGATGCGGTTGGCTTAATCAATCCGGATCTTGCCAATGGACTGGGTGTTGCCATAGTGAGGGCCATTTCGCTTGGCGCCGTTTTTATGGGTGCGGCGACTTACATTGGAAACGGGCCAAATTTCATGGTGAAGGCTATTGCCGAAGAAAAGGGGGCAACTCAGGTAAAAATGCCATCCTTTGGCGGCTATATGCTTTATTCCTTTGGGATTTTGGTACCAATCCTCATCGTTGTCAGCGTGATCTTCTTTTATCTGGCTGTTTAAAGATCCAAAACCTTGGCTCAGGCCCAAAATCGGCGTCTAATTTGGGCCCGAATTCCGCCTAGCACTTCCAGGTGGTGGGCCTTCAAGATCTTGAAATAACTCCAAATCTCCCTTTACATTTTGCGCGATCACTCGTCTTGGAAGGTGCGCCTGTCTGGATGATGGCCCTGTCGCCAAGTCAACTAAAGTCAGCACATGAGGCCTAGATAGCCCCAATGGCGCTCCAGACGCCAGGTGAAATGCCGCTGCAAGCATGTACGGCCTTAAGGCGGGTGGGCACTGGTCTATCTGGTCCTTGGTGATAACAACCTTAGCGTCTTGATTTTGCTTAAGTTCAGGCAGCTGTGACAAAAGCCAAAGTCCAAGATCCTGAAAATCTTCAGCTAGTTCTGCAAGGGAAGATTCAATTTGTGGATTGTATGTTTTTAGCAGCGGCAAAAGTTCAGCTCGAATGCGATTTCGCAGGTACTGGGTGTCTTGGTTGGTGGAATCCTCGCGAATGGGCAGGTCTTTTGCTGTTGCCCAGGCCATGATTTCGTCCCTACTGACCGATAAAAGAGGGCGCACCACGTTGTCTTTGCGAAAAGGTGATATCCCGCCCAACCCAAGTGGGCCTGTGCCTCTAATCATTCGCATTAATACAGTTTCTGCTTGATCGGTTTGTGAGTGACCGGTGGCAATCTTGGTGGCCCGAAACTGGCGGGCCATTTGCTGCAAAGCTTCATATCGTGCGCCTCTGGCCGCTTGCTCCAAGGTGGCCTTGGTTGGCGCCTTTTCCCAAATATTTACCTTGGTTACCAATACTGCTAATCCCAAGTTTTCGGCGTGATTTTTCACATTCGCAGCGTCATCTGCAGACTCTGGCCTCAAGTCGTGGTCAACATGGCCCACGCCCAGTTCCAATCCAAGGTTTTGCTTGATTGCCAGCAGACAGTCCAGCAGTACCAAAGAATCCGCACCCCCGGAAACGGCGACTAATACCTTGTCGCCATTGCAAAAAAGCGCCTTGTCTTGGCAATACTTCAGTACCAACTCTGGTAGGTTTGGCGCTTTCATGGCTTTTGTTCCGGGTCCAAAAGAAGCTTGGCTGGCGCCGCCAAAACGCGGTCAGTTTTGGATGCACCAGGATGAAGCGCGACAGCTATCAGGTATCCATCGTTGTCGAAAACAGGGCATCCCATTGGCAGCATTCCAGGAATAATTACATGCATTTCATTAGGGGGTAAGTCATTGCCAGCTATGGCGGATTGCCCAATTACCATGTTGTCTGGCCCAGCAGGGGTAACAAATACTACCCTAGCGTCTTTGGTTTCCTTGGTTGAAATGGTGGCACCAGTATGATCAAGGCCTGAAACTTCAGCCCCAATCTTTAACTTGGAAAGGCCGTTCTTGGTCTCGTCGATTGTCGCAGGTATAACAGTTTGGGTGCCTGGAATCGTAAGGTTAATTGTTCTTACGTCTTCCACCAAAAAGCTGGAAGTCCAGACCTGTTGTTCTTTATCGACTTGCACTATGACCGCCATCCCAATTCTGGTTGGCACTAGGGCCGGATCCTCGTGAAAGCCTGGATTTGGCCATGCTTGCACCAACAAAAGGTGCTTGGAAAGTGAAGCTTTCAGGTTTTCCTGTCCTTCAACTGTTAAAAGCGCATCCATCAAAGGGCTATTTAAGGGCAGCTCAAGATTAGTCGCTGGGGTAACAAAAGGCAGGTCCTGCCCCAAAACACAGGGGTGACAAAGCAAAATACCCAGGGCTATGGTTGTGTTAACCCAACGAGTCATGGCTTGGAGTATAACTCAGAATTTCGGCATAGACCCAAACCACTGCTCAACCTCCTAGGTAGCCTGTCTAACATCTATGATCTTCATCTTGGCCTCGCCAAGTCGATCATCGAGGCTGATGTTAAAGGCGACATCCACCAAATCGCCAATTGTTGGGGCCAAATGGGCTTGGTCAAACCAGATTCCTTTTACCCTTGTGTCGCCATCGCAGACTTCAATTTGAACGTGGCGCTTGCCCTTGCCAACTATTCTTGCGTTTGTGACTGTAACCTTGCTTACGGCTAGCACTGGCTCAGGATTGCCCATTCCGAAAGGTTGCAGTCGCTCAATGTGCCTGAACAATTCGGGAGTCACTTCTTTTAAGTTCAGCCAAGCATCAACATCTATTGAAGGAGCGATGATGTCACTGTCGATGGTCGCCTCGGCCAGCTCTTCAAGGTAATTGATTAGGTTGGGGATCTGCGCTTCTTCGACTGTCAGCCCTGCAGCCATGGGATGGCCTCCAAAGCGAACGAGGAACGGTTCGGCCGATTTAATTGCCTGGCCAATATCAAAGCCTTTCACTGAACGACAAGAGCCTTTACCTATGCCATCTTCAAGGCCAATCACGATAGATGGCTTGTTAAAAGCGTTTACTAGCTTTGCCGCGGCGATGCCAATTACACCCTGGTGCCAACCTTGGCCTACCGCGATGATAATCCGTTTCAGATTCTTGCCTTCCGCATAAACGTGGGCCATTGCCTCGTCGGTCACTTTTTGGGCAATTATGCGACGCTCATCGTTGTCTTTTTGCAGGATCTCAGCGTGGGTCCTTGCCTGAAGCACATCCTTGGCTCTTAAAAGGTCTAAAGCTGCTTTGGGGTCGCCCAATCTTCCAGTTGCGTTAAGTCGAGGTGCCAATGAAAACGCGACTGCCCGGGCATCGATGTTTTTGGCTGCTATACCGGCAACTGCTTTTAAGGCGGCTAATCCAGGCCTTGTGTCTTGATTAAGGCGCCTTAGACCGTGGACGGCAAAGACTCGATTGTCGCTGTTCAAAGGGACCATGTCGGCAATCGTTCCAACTGCGACCAAATCCAAAAAAGGCCTTAAATCCACATCGTTGATGATGCCAAGCCGGTAAAATTCGCGGCGAAGCGAACCAATCAGATAAAAGGCGAGGCCGGCCGCACAAAGATCCGCAAAGGGGAAAGAACAGTCAGCTCGGTGTGGATCAACGATGGCGACCGCCGCTGGCAAGGTTGGATCTGGGACATGGTGGTCAACAATGATTACATCGACCCCAAGCTTACTCGCCACCTGGACCGCTTCATGCGCACGAATTCCGCAATCAACTGTAATGATAAGTTTAATTCCCAATTGGGCCAGACTCCTGACTCGATCAGGCTGCAGCCCATATCCTTCAGTCATCCTGTCTGGGATGAATGTAGTTACATCTGCCCCTGAAGCCTCAAGGAAGTCGGCCAGTATTGTAGTCGCTGTCAGACCGTCAGCATCGTAATCGCCAAAAACGCAGATCAGCTGTTTTTTTTGAACCGCCTTCACGATACGCGCCGTGGCGGTGTCCATGTCCATGAACTTTGCGGGATCATTCAAGTTTGCCAGTTTTGGCTCAATAAAATCCAAAGCCTCGTCAGGAGTGTTGATGCCGCGTAAGATCAATAGCTTTGCGATAAGCTTAGGGATTTCAATGGCTTGAGCTATTGTCTGGGCAAGGGATAAGTCTACTTCGGCCTGTACCCAGCGGCTGATGTCATTCATGGGTTCTCCAGGCTTAAGGGATCAGTTAGCGATTATGCTCTGGCGCGGCGGCGACGGCGCTTGGCCCAAACATCAAACTTCAAAGTCAGAGGAATGGCAACAAAGAGGGAAGAGTAAGTTCCAGCAAGAATTCCAACGATGAAGAGAAAGGCAAAATCCGAAATCGTCCCACCACCAAACAACCAAATTGATGTAACGGCAAGTAAGGTGGTAATACCAGTCACGATAGTTCGCGACAGAGTTTCGTTCATAGACTTGTTAATCAGCGCAGCCATATCGCTGGTGATGCCTTTTTGCATGTTCTCGCGAATTCGGTCGTAAACAACGATCGTATCGTTAATGGCGTAACCGATAACGGTCAGTATTGCCGCAACAATTGGCAAAGTAAACTTGATATCAAAGATAATTATTGCTGCAAAAAGGATAAACACAGTGTGTGCCAAACCAAGAACGGCCCCCGGCCCAAAACGTGCCTCGAAACGTAGGCTCATGTAAAGCAAGATTCCGATCAGAGCATAAAGCATTGCAACCATGGCGCTTTGGAACAGCTCTTTTCCGACCGAGGCGCTAACTGAAGCGGTGGAAAGTACCCCCTTGAACGCGTCGCCGAATTTGTCCTTCATCGCCGCGGCGATAGAGTCCTTGACAACCTGGACTTCGATGGTGAAGCGGTCATCCTTCAAAAGCTTAATCTTGGCCTCTGCTTCTTGTCGGACCTTGTCTGCCTCGGCCTTGACCTGATCATCTTGAGCCGACAGCAAAAGATCCGTTTCTCGAATCATGTCGGTTGTTATCGTTTGTTCCTTGTCAGAAACGACCGAGACTTCCAGGTTTTTCTTTGCAAAAACACTTTTTACTTCAGCATAAGCCGCTTTTACAGGCCAATCAGCTGGCAGGGTCAGATAGAACTTATCTCCAGCGTTGAAGGGGATCTCAGCTAAAGTACCTGCACCAAAGTGCTTTTCAAGGCTTTTAGCTAGTTCGAGCTTATCAATTGGAGAAAGAAGGCTTGATAGTTCCGAGAAGATCTGAAACTTAACAGTTTCTTCGGCGGCGGCACTACCGACATCGAAGTCCTGGATCTCGATTTGAGTACCAACAAGCTGCAATTTCTGTTCCAGCAACTCGTCGACCGTCTCCTTTATGGTGGCACGATTTACCCTGTCGTCATCGTTAAACTCAAGGATAATCTTGGTTCCACCTTTAAAGTCGATACCGGCATCAAAACCCACAAAAATCATTAAGGCAATCGAAAGTAGGGTCACTCCAAGCGCTATTGGTAGTGTGTACTTCGACAACCTAATGAAGTCGAAATTGGTATTTGTTTTGATCAATTCCATTGCTTAAGTACCCCCCAATCAGATGCCGATGCTAAGATGGTTCGGACGGAACCGATCAATGTACCAATCATAAATCAGCCTGGTGATAAACACCTGGGTTACAAAGGTAACCACGATACCTATCAAAAGGGTGACGGCAAATCCGTATACTGCGCCGCTGGAATAGTTCAACAGGATTATTCCAGTCAAAGCCGTGGTCAGGTTAGAGTCCAAGATTGCCGAAAAGGCGTTTTTATAGCCAGCTTCCATGGACGCTCGTGGTCCCTTTCCAAGCCTGATCTCTTCCCTGATGCGTTCCGAGATAAGGACGTTAGCGTCAACAGCCATACCAACGGTAAGGACGATACCGGCCATACCTGGCATTGTAAGAGCTGCGTTAAAACCAATCAAAATGGCCACCGTGAACAGGACGTTTAAGGCCAACCCTGCAACCGCAATAAGGCCGGAGCCTCGGTAGTAGACCAGCATGAACAGGAAAACCAAGGCAACGCCGACCACCAAGGAGAGAATTCCGGAGTCGATGGTGTCTTGCCCAAGCGATGGTCCAACCTCATAGTCGTGAATCTTGTGGACAGGGGCCTTGTAGGCACCGTGGGTCAAAACGGTCACCAAGGCCTGGGCCTCATTCAGGATTTCTTGGCGCGGCCTGTTGCCACCCATCGAAATCTTTGCCCGCCCGCCGCCGATTTTTTCATTGATGATCGGAGCGGAGCTGACCTCATCGTCAAGCATGATGGCCATGTATTCGCCTGTGTTTTCTTCGGTTACCTTTTCAAACTGGCGAGCACCTGTGGCGTCGAACTCCAAGCTGACATAGGGTTCACCCTGCTGTTCAAACAAGACCATGGACCTGGTCAGGTGGTCTCCAGTAACGCCAGCCTTGGAAAACAGGTAATGGGTCCGGTAATAGCGTTCGGTGATTCGGCCACCCTCTCGAACTTCCTCCAGTTCCAGACCAACCATGTGATCGTCCGGGATGGACAAGGTTTTTATAAAGGAGTAGACGGCGTTTTTGGCAAGCGTGTCGCCGGCGCCGTGTTGGGTGCCTGCTGCGGCTCGAAGAATCCACTGGCCAGTTGAACCATCACGATCCAGGCTCAACAGTGCGCCCTTTTCCGGGAATTTGGCCTGGAACTCGGCGAGTTTGTCGCTGTGTTTGTTAAAGAATTCGATGGCTTCTGGGCTTCTGTCTACGATCCGGAATGCCAGCTGAGCTGTCTGGCCGATTCTTGCCCTGACTGCCTCGACCTCATCACCACGAACACCTGGCATTTGGATGTCGATATCGGTGTCGCCGTTTTTACGGACGTCCGGCTCAACAAGACCAAAGGCCTCGACACGCTTGCGGATTACATCAAGCGTCTGTTCGACAACTTCCTCGCGAATCTGAGTCACACGCTTTTTGTTCAGATTCAAGACAACTTGGTTGCCAGTTGGGATCTGTCTTACGAGGTCGGTTCTGAGATCGTCGATCAAATTGACTGTAACAACCTTGACGTCTTCCTTGTCTACAAATGTCAGGCGCAAGGTATCAAAGTCGGTTCTTTCAGCCTTGAACCTAGCCATCAAGGCTTCCCGTTCTTCGTTGGTAAGCTGCTCAGGGTCCTTACCATCTTTACGGGCAAGCTCGTCGACTACGGCGTCAACTACCGAATCCCGAATTCTCAACAAGTTGTCACTGATGGCCTTTTTGTAGTCAACGGTGTAGCGCAGTTCGAGACCGCCCTGGAGGTCCAGACCCAAGCTCATACGCTTCTGGAATGGGTACCATTTGGGCAAGGTGTCTGCAGGCAGCAGCGTTGGCAGGACGTACAAAATCGCCAGTAACGTTACGCCCAAAGTCAGCAGTGGCTTCCACAGGTTCCGTTTGTTCATTCGATGCCCCCGGTGGGTGGCAGGGAGACCCCTACCATCTGGATTAACTAGGACTTAGCGTCTTCGCTTTCCTTGTAATTAGACACTACCTGTGACTTGACGATTTTGACTCTGACCTCTTTCGCCAGTTCCAGGTTAACAATGTCGTTATCAATTGAAATAATACGGCCAATAAAGCCGGAGCTGGTAATCACCTTGTCGCCAGGTTTCAGCGCACCCAAGAATTCATCTTGCTTTTTGCGCTGTTTTTGCTGGGGACGGATGATCAGTAGCCAGAAGATAAGGATCATAACCCCAAAGAAAATCAGGGTTTGAACCATTCCGCCACCTGGCTTGGCTTGCGGCTGATCGGCTGGAGCAGCCGCTGGTGCCGCAGCTGGAGCAGTCGCAGGAGCTACCGCCGGAGCCGGGGCAGCTGCTGGTGCTGGGGCCTGGACTACGGCAGGTGCCGCCGCAGCAGCTTCCGCGCCTTCAGCAGCCGCAGGGGCAGCCACTGCCGCCGGTGGTGGCGGCGCAGCAGGAGCAGCAACGCCAGCAGGTGGAGTATCCACACTGGCACCAGCCCCAACTTGGGCCAAAAACAGCAAACCGAATAACATATTCATAAATATACCTCCGCCCGGAGAACGGACGGGGATGTTTACCAGAAAGCCACGGATTGGTCAACTCAAAATCACCGCCAACCTAACCATTAAAGCAGGTTTGTAGCAGTTCCCGACCCCACCGCCGCCCCCGCCCAGTCGCAGGCACCCCCAACAAAGGCACGCAACCCTGCCCCTGCCCACCGCCGTCGCCACAATTCCTGACCCTGCCCCTGACCCTGACCCCGTCCCTGATCCTGCTACTCCAACTCCATCCGACTGGAAATGATCTTCCCCACCAAACCATAATCAAGCGCTTCTTTAGCTGACAACCAAAAATCACGTTCAGTATCAGCAGCCACTTTTTCAAAAGTATTACCCGTCTCTTGAGCAATCAGGCTGTTGATCAAGTCCTTGGTCTTCAAGATTTCATTGGCAGTTATTTCCAGGTCTGAGGCAGCACCATAAACGGACCCTTGAAATAATGGCTGGTGAATCAACAGGCGAGCATTTGGCAGCGCAAAACGCCGTTCCCTGGGCACCGCAATCAGGATAATGGTAGCGATACTAGCAGTCAGTCCTGCGCAAACAATTCTAACTGGAGACCTCAAGAACCTGATGATGTCATAAATAGCGAACCCAGAGTGGACCTCACCACCAGGCGAATTCAGAATCAAAGTAATGGGACTCTCGCTGTCTTCCGCCTCCAGCACCAACAACTGCTCAATAATCAACTTAGCAGTCTGCGATGAAACTTCCTTGGACAGCAACACAGTCCTAGATTTAAGCAACCGCTCCGCAACACCACCCTTATTATCGCCAGAACCCCTACCCTCATTAGCTTGTTCACACATAAAGAATTCCGCCCCACAAAAAGCAGAGGCTGAAGTTAGCGACCATAGAGTCAGGTGTCAAGGACAGTGGGTGCGAAAGTGTGAAAATGGGGGCAGGAACAGGAACAGGCTCAGGCGCCTTGATGCATACGAGCCTTATCGATGAACAGCCTCAGCGGTTGTGCATCCGGGGTCAGCTTTATCTCCGTTCCATAACCAATTGGCACACGATTTCTACGTCCATCCATGTAAATCGAACCATGGATCATCCTAGATCGAATTGTCACCCCAAAATCACCAACAAACCCTGTCGTCAACTCATATCGATGATCCAAAGCCCCAGCAAAAGGCTCCCGCACCAAGAACTGCAACCGCCCATCCAGCATAGACACCATCTGCCCACCAGCCGATCTAATAGCCCCAGTCGAACCAGCAGCAGTAGCAACCCAGACCCCACTGCTTTTTTGCTCCTCCTCAACACCATTGATTCCAAGCACATACCTCGAAGCAGCAGCCGGAAGTGAATTGCACACCAAAACATCATTCAACGCAGGATGCTTGTAACACTCCCCATCAATCAAGATGTTAATCCTGGAAAGCTCAACAGGTTCAACCACATCCTCAATAATCTTGGTCAGAAACTCATCCAAAGAATCAGCCGTCGCACAAGTCAAATGGCCGTAACTACTGGAAGGCGATGAATTTACAGCTAAAATTGGCGTTGAATCCGCCCACCTGGCAACATCCAAAACTGTTCCATCCCCGCCCAAAGCAACTATCAGATCGTATTTTTTATTCGGAATCCACCTAAGTTTTTTCGCCTCAAAAACTTTGATGCCGCGTTTTTCCAAAAGCCCACGAACACGACTACGGGCGTACACAGTCTCAAGATGGCTAGACTCCACCTGTGCAACTACAGGATCACGCTCCTTTATCATCCTCACAAGAGCAGGATCCCCCTTGCTCTTGCAAGCCATCTCGTACAGTGTCACCTTTGAAGTCAGCAAAACACTGCGAATTATCATGCTTTGCCCCGCTTGCTAGCAGGCTTTCTGGCGCCTTTATTCTGTTTAGGGGACTCATCTGCGTATTCACTAAGCCGTTTTGCGACCTTGTCGAAAATGGACCCTAACGTCCATGTACCGTCAGCCCTTAAATCACCAGCTTGCATACCAGTCAGCAGCTCAAGCGCCTGCTCGACCCTATCCACCGCGTAAACCGAAAATTCCCCCTTCTTGATCGATTCCAGTACTTCCGGTTCCAGCATCAAATGGCGAATATTGCTCTTCGGTAAAATAACCCCCTGAGTACCTGTAAAACCACGCGCCTTACAGATGCGATAAAAACCCTCCACCTTTTCATTAACTCCGCCAATAGCCTGGACTTCTCCATCCTGACTGACCGATCCAGTGATTGCCAGGTCCTGGCGAATCGGAACTTGAGCCAGAGTCGAAAGGATGCCACACAGCTCCGCACAGGAAGCTGAATCCCCATCAATCGAACCGTAGGACTGCTCCACCGTTAAGCTAACTGTCACACCCAGGGCACGCTTTTGCGCAAAACGGTCACCCAAAAATCCAGACAGGATCAACACTCCCTTGTTGTAGGTACTGCCCGCCATGCTGGCTTCCCGCTCGATATTAAGCACCCCAGGAGCGCCGTGGAACGTCTTCACCGTAATTCGCAAAGGTCTGCCAAATACAACATCCCCATAGGAATACAGCGCGAGGCCATTGATAGTGCCGATTTTCGCCCCCTCAGTGTGAATCTGCAGTGTCCCATCCAGGATCTCTTCCAGTGATTTGTCTGCCAACAGGCTAATGCGCCGATTTCTTTGTTCTCTTGCCAGACTGATATGTTCGCGATCAATCAGCTTTTTGCCTGCTGACCTAGCCAGATTGTCCGCTTCGATTAGCAGGTTATTAATCTCGTTAAAACGCAAGGTAATCTGATCCGTAGAGCCAGTCAGCCGCATCCCGTACTCGATGATTGCTGCGACACCATCACGTTTAACTGGCAAAAGGTTGTCACGTTTACAGGTGGTTGCCACGAATCTGGCATATTCCATCAAGGAGTCAGGGCTTGTCCTTACCTCGGAATCAAACTCGGCTTTTACCTGAAAAACCTTATTAAACTCATCGTCTTGTTCAACCAGAGAATGATAAATCCAGTTGCTCCCAATCATTATGACCTTGACCTGGACTGGAATCGGGTCAGGCCTAATACCTGTTGTGGGTAAAAACTGATAAGCCTCGCCCATTTCCTCGATTATCAGCTTCTGATAACGCAACACACTCTTGAGCGCCTCCCAGGCAAAGGGGTAGGTCAGCACTTCTTTAGCCTGCAAGACCAGATAACCACCATTGGCCTGCAGCAACGCTCCAGCCTTAACCATCATGTGGTCGGTTGAATAAATGCCGTTTTCCACGCGCTTTTCGATCTTTCCAACCAGATTGTGATAGGCAGGAACGCTTTCTATAACTATCGGGGCCCCCTGGGTTTCCGAGTTGTCAACAAGGAGGTTGACCTGATACTCGATCATGGGATCCCTTTTCTCCCTTTCACTTCTGCGGCGTTCCGTTTCATCAGGTATGAAGTTTGGGATGTTTTCCAGAATATGTTCTGTCAAGGCCTTCAGATAACCTGGATCGTCTTTAACCGACTTATAAACGGCTCGAACCGGCTTGATAAAATGGTCGATAGTCGTTTTTCCCATGCTCCTGATGAGCTTTTGAACCTTTGCATGGATACTTAGCTCAATTTTTCTGGTGGTATCCATAAATTTGAGCACCAGCGGGTCCAACTTCTTTCGATTACAATCTATTTCAGCCCGTTGCTCGTCGCTGAGTTCCGCGTACTCTTTGCTTCCGATACTTTTGCCGTCAACTATCGGGATAGTTGCCAATCCTTCCTTGGTGCGCTTGACAGTGAAGTTAAAGCTTTGGGCCTTCGTATTAAGCTCGGTGAACGCCTTGCTTTCTCGTTCAAGCCCCTCATTTAAAATTCGTTGCATGCGCTCTTGGTGATTCGGACTATGAAATGTCTTGGGAATTTCTGTTCGCAGCTGCTCGATGAAGTGCTCCATTGCCGCTTTGAATTGTATGCCAAGACCAGGGGGAAACTGCAGCACAAGTGGCGATTGAGGCTTGCGGAAGGAGTGCACCATACAAAAGTCAGGTGGGACCTCGCCTGTTTGTGCCACCCGATTCAGCAGCCTGCGCAGAATGCTCGACTTTCCAGTGCCAGAAGCTCCTGCGATATATATGTTGTAGTTACGGTTTTTGATACTTAAACCGGTTTCAAGCGCCTCTAAAGCCCTTTCTTGCTCAATCACACCTTCCAACGGGTTAAGCTCTGCCGTGGTTTTAAACTTAAGTCGCTCGGTATCAACCCGATGGTTTAGTTCAGACATTCCCAAGCGATATTTTTTAGTTGGCGCACTCTTTTCCATTGCTATCCTCTTTCCTGTTACAGGCCGGTTTTTACAGGTACTCTCGTGTAAACTGGCCTTATAGCAGCTAAGCCCGGTGTACAGGCATGCTGCCTTTTAGAACGGGGGAACAATATCATTTTCTTATTTTAAAGACTCGGGTAAATATCGGTAAAAAGCGCCAACACTTGTTCGAGGGCCAAAGACAGGGGTGCCGCTGTCTCCTAAACCACTGTGAGATACAACGCGAATGGCGTCTTTACCCCCGCCTGTAACTGCCCACTCTCTTCCTGCCATGGTGAAACTTTCGGCTGTGGCTGCGGATACCTTGCCAAGCACCCGCCCAGTAGAGTCGTCAATAACGGTCACTGTCTTAGAATCGCCTATGTTGCTGTGGATAGTACCCTTTTCACCCAAGTCCATCGCCAAAGTCGACGCCTTGACTTTGTCGCCACCTGACGTGTCCACAAAACCTTCAGATACAAGGTGGTCAAGGATAAGGTCGATATCAGATGGCTTGGCCAGAACTTTCAGAAGCTCAACAATCCAGCGTCTAGCGATGGGTTTTTTGGCCCAAAACAGAACCGAAAAAATCTGCTGTACGACCACTGAAAGGTCGGGCAGCGATTTAATCTCAGGCAAGCCTTCTTCTTTCATGGCCTTAAGAATGCCCTCAAACTGGCTTTTTTCCTCTAAATTGGCCGCGATACACCAGGCCCTCATCCCAGCTTTGCGGCGGCATCCACGGCCAACCCTTTGATAAAACGATGCTAATGAATCAGGAGGCCCGACCAGCGCCACTGCATCAACGTCGCCCACATCCACTCCAAGTTCCATGGTATTTGTGGACACCAGCAAGGCGGCTTCAAAGCGTTTAAACGCCTTTTCAACGTCCTCCCTTTCCTTCCTGGACAAGCTTCCATGATGGACCATCACCCTTTGCTTCGGCCACTGGCTTGACCTAGCCAACTCCAAGCCGACTGTCTCGGCTTTTCTTCGACTGTTGCAAAAAAAGATGGCCTTGGTTAATCCATCTGCTCGCATGGCCTTGGAGGCACTTAGCGGATCCTCAGCCCAATCAATCGTCAATGGGCGATCCTGACCTGCTTTGACCACCAGCGGTATCTTGCCAAAAAACCTGTGCCCCATCTCTTCAGGTTGGGCAACTGTAGCTGTCATCGCTACAAATTGCGGCCTCTGCTTGACGTGCCATCCCTTTAATCTTCTTAGCAAAATTCGCAGTTGGTCTCCTCTGGCGGTTCCATCAATCTGGTGGGCTTCGTCGATTAGTACGGCTTGCAGATTTTCAAAAACGTCAGGCTGCCGGCAGAGCATTGAATCAAAAGATTCAGGGGTTGTGATTAACAGGTCCGTGTTTCGCACGGTTGCTGGTCTGTCACCCGTGCGAACAGTTGTTACCAAGCCCAAGGTCGATGTAGGCCCTTTAATTCTGGCCTCAATATCGTTTGAAAGCGCCCTTGTTGGCACTATGTAAAGCAGACTGACTCCAAGGCGACTAGGGCCGTTTAGGATGTTTTCACACAAAGGCGCTACCGCGGCCTCAGTTTTTCCAGATGCTGTCGGGGCTACTAAAACGCAGTCTTCTTTACTTAGAACCGGCATAATTGCATGCGCTTGTATGGGAGTCAGCTTGGAAAAACTGCCCAAAAAAGCGTGAAAGCTTTTTTGTAAAACGCCCATGGCACCAGTTCTATCGACAATCTTGGTCATGCCTGGCCATCAATGATTAGATCTTCCACGTTGCCTTCTGGATAAAATCTTATAAAATCCAGCGCTTCTGTGGATGCCTTGATAAAATCCCTTGTTGAGGATACCCGGTCTGAAGTCGCCAACAAGCGAAACATCCGGTCTCTTGCGGTAGGAGATGGTTGGATTCCATATACCGCTGCAAAGGTGTCTGAAATCCTGCCAAATAGTTCCCTGAGTTGGTCGTAACCTAAAACATCCAGTTCAATCCTGGGGATAGATTCCCTGGTGCGATGAAATTCGTCCTGTAAGGACCCAGGTGTCAAGGCAAACGCCATCTTTAGTCCAGATGGGATTCCATGGCTGTAACGAAGTGGATTATGGCCTGAATAGACAAGGCCAGTTTCTATTCCAACTGTAGTGTTTTCAACGCGATGGGTGTCCTCTTCAACCAAGGCAGGCTCGTCATTGGCAGCCATAACTAGGCCTCTGAAAAAATTGACGCCTCGTTGTGCCTGGTAGCGGTACATTGTGTTTTTGGAGACCTCTGCCTCGTCAAACAAGACTGCAAAACCGGCCATCCCAAGAATCTCGGTGGCAGCCTGGCCTGTGGCGGTCAACAAATTAACGTAGAGGTTTGCACAAGTCGAAAAGTCGTGGAGTGTCGGCCTGTTTGGGGCTGGCTGACCACGGGCCTCGGCGTACTCCCAGTACTCCTCGTCGACCTTGTTTTTGACAAGTTTTTTCAGGAATGGGGCAAAAAACCAGTGATCACCTAGGACGTCACGCCAATTCTTGCGGTTACTGACTTCAGTCCAAAATCCTCTGAAATCAAGCTCTTTGCCATTTAGATTTGCCCTGAAATTTCTGACCAGCCGTCGATAAGCTTTCTTGGGGAAGGCGGCGGTTGCCTCGGAAGGGTCAAATCCGCAGATGGAAGTTGCATAACCGTGGTTGGCAGTCTCGGCCAGCATAATCTGCAACAGGTGGCTTTTACCGGCACCATAGGCGCCTTCTATCAAAATGGCCCCCTCCGCGGGATCATGCAAGAAATTCCGAAGCATGCGTACTTCGCGCTCACGGCCAACCGTCCATTCATCGAGATGCTTTTGTGGCACTATTCCAAGCCTGAAAGCCTCGATAGCTGTGGAATCATGGATAGTTCGCTTTTGTCTGGCCGGCTTGAATCGAGGGGTAGGCAGAGAGGCCTTCTTGATGGCCGGTGTGGTAGGTGGGGTAGACTCATCAAAATCATCGTCGACTTCATCTGGATCTGCGCCAAGCATGCGTAAGATGGCATTAAAAGACGTACGGCTGCGCGGTTGACTTGGCTTTGGTTCAGCGCCCACAACCTTAAGCGCTTGGGAGACGTAGGTTAACTCCCTGGTAGGCAGCCACAGGGAGAATGCGCCAAAGTCCACTCGAACTTCGGTGCCTCCGATTCTGGAGCCTGACACTGTACCAGTGCCATAGGCGCGGTGTTTTACAGTGTCGCCTTTGTTAAAAGTCTGGTTCGTCAAAACTAAAAGCCTCTGGTTCTTCGCCAGTAGACATCATCTGTCTGGCAAAATCTTCATCAATTTCCCGGGGTTCGCCAAGCCTTGAAGCGTGCAGCGCCCTGATTAGCGCCTGCACAAACATCCTTTTGAACCCAATGTCACCAAACGCCCTTTCTGATGCCTCCTGGGCCAACAGTGAAACCAGCAACTCGGTCTGGTCGGTAGGCATGGATACTCGATATGCAGTCTCATAAATGGCAACTAGCTTGTTGCCTATCTGATTCATCAGAGTTTCAGGGTTGGTCGCCAGTTTATCTAGTTTGATCTTTACACCTGTTGGGTTGGTGTAATCAAAAACGGTTTGAATCCGCTGTCGCAAGGCTTCATACGCTGGTGAGCGGCCATCTGTCAGGAACTGCTCATTTGGGACTGCATACATAATCATAACGTTGGCAAATGCGGACGAGCCGCATTGATCAACCAGTTCCCGAAGGTTGGCCAACATCATTTCCTTTTGTCTGGAGGTCATTGAGCCAGCCTGTTCTGCCTCGTCAAAAAGGATGATAAGTCCGCGAAATCGCAGGTTACGGATCCAGGTGACCAATGAACGGATGGTCGCAAAAGCCTGTCCACGTTCTATGGGTTGCAGGATGCCAGCCTGTCTGTGAGCATTACGATCATATCCATCAGCTGTAAGGTATTGGATCATCAGCTCAAAACGGTCATCGTCGTCATCAGCTAGGGCCTCGATTGCTAACCTGACAGCCCTGGCAAAATTCGGATTCTCGATCCCTCGGGTGGAGTCGGCTGCCAGTGCTTTGACGTGCTCCGAGATGGCATCAGCCGCGATGTTCTGAGTTGAAAGTGCCTCGACCATTGTTGCATAAACGCCCTTGATGAAGGCCCCAATTCCACGCTCGGCACCAGAAAGCAGCTCGTCTGGTGACAAAGGTCGAATCAAGTTGTTAACAATGGATTTATAAACCAGATCCAGCCGATAAAACGGAGAGGATTCAGCCGAAAGTGGGCAGTATGCAACCAGATAGTCGTGATTCCATGCCAGTTCGCGGATGCTGTACAAAAAGTGAGTCTTACCACCACCATATGTTCCGACGACGACCTTGAAAGACGAGCCGCCATCCTTGATGAACTGGCGTAAGTAGTCCTCTTCAATGACTTTTAGATAGCTTTCCAGGCCGGCGGAAAAGAATTGGAATCCCCATTCTGGGGGCGTTCCCGAAGAGCCTACAACCTCTATGACATGCCTAGCCTGGCGTGTGGTTAACGCTGAAATCATGCTGCTCATTCTCCAAAAAACTATTGAACCTTAACAAAACTGGCAGTCGCATAGTGGGCGCCATCTGGATTTCTGGGAATCCACAGGTGGTCTTCCAAGCGTTTTGTCTGCACCATGGTTGCGACATCCAGGCGAAGAGTCCATTCCCCGATGGTTCTATTTTTTAGCCGCGACAAATCAGCCGCAAATTCAACCCTACCATAAGGCGTGAAAGACTCTCGACGAGGATCGGTCAAAAAGGTGGGTTTTTGCATCAAAAACGCCATATTGGTCATCAAGGCCACAATTGGCACCCTGTCGCCATCGCCTTTCCCGGCCGTTGTCAGGGCCAGTTTGTAAGCCTTGCGCAGCTTTTTTAAGAAGGCCTGTTCGTCAAATTCCGCAGCGAAAAGCGAACTATGGAACTCACAAGTTTTCGCGGCTATCTGCTCGGCGTCAAGCCCACAGACAGCCAGACGGCTAATCTTTGGCCCAAACCAGATATTACAAGCCCCCTTCGTACCAAAGACGAACTCCAGCGATAAGTGGCCAACTTTAAGCAGTGGCAGGTTGCCTTCAACCCTCAAACCCTGAGCCTGCAAGGCCTTAGCCACCAAACCAGCCAACAGGGCGCGTTCCTTTTCAAGTTCAATCCGGGCCTGCGTGCCACGAGCTGTCAGTGCCTTTTGCAGGGCTGCAATCTGGCCGTCAGCATTGGAGATTTTTTGCAGGCTGGCAGCGGCCTTTTCACAAGTAATCTGGATGTTTTGAGTAACAGGCTTACTGGCATTCATCGCCTTTTGAGCCTCCAAAACGGCCTTAGCTGCAGATGCGAATGCAGACGATAGCTTTTTGAACTGGGCAATCTGGTCGTCCATGTGGCGCCTCCGAAAGGTGGAGCATTATAGCACCAATGGAGGGCAGGGCGGGGACAGGGCATGCCCCAATGATCCTCGGGCACAAAGGTCTAAAAGGCACCCAGCTGCACCTTACCAATCGATTCGATAAGGATTGACAAGGTCACTAACGCATCCAAGCCAAAGGTGTTTTGGCCAGCTAGTCAAACGGCAGTCAAGCGAAAAGGAACAGGAACAGCGCCCCACGTGGATTTCGGGTCATTCAGAAACCACGCTCTTTACACACCTGAAACCAATCGAGTGCAGCGGTTGCATAGTCTCCGAGATATAGCTGACAGATGTACTCACGTCTACGTCCACGTCCCAGATACCACCACCTCGGACGACTCGATACTTGGGCACATCAGCACTTATCGGTCTCTTAACCGGGGTAGAATTGTATTTATCGTAGGGATGGAAATCAAACACCCATTCCCGCACGTTGCCAGCCATATCACACAAGCCGTACGGACTATTTCCAGCAGGAGACCTGCTGCAGACCTTATCGGGGTCAATTCCCCCGCAGTTGTCTTGTCTGTTTTGGCAGAACAGTGCAAGGTCACATGAAGGGGGCTCATTGCCCCATGGATATACCCTTTTGTCTGTTCCACGAGCAGCCTTTTCCCATTCGGCCTCGGTCGGAAGCCGTTTACCAGCCCATTCACAATACTGCTGCGCCTGAACCCAGGTGACACACACCATAGGCATGTCGGCCTGACGGTATTGCGTACCAGCTACACCAAGCACGTCCTCTTCTCCCATCGTATCCCCACCTTCCCCACCATCAAAGTAAAGAAACTGCTTACGAAACCTACAAGTGCTATCGTCCATATGATGGCTGCACACCCCAGCATCTACACACGACATAAACGCAGCGTAGGTCACTTCAGTTCTGTCTATCATGAATGCCTCAAGGGTGACCTCATGAGACGGCGGACACACCGAGCGGGTTGAATCAGCGTCACATCCCATGATGAAAGAACCAGCCGGAACCAAACACATTTCCTCCTCGCACACAGGCCCACCACAACCAAACTGCACTAACAAAAACGCGACCATTGGTAGAGTTCTAAATATAGACATAGTTCTGCCCTCCGTGCTAAAGCCACCCGGAAACGTGTCTAGTTAAGAACCATCTCAATGTAGACGGCCTTCTGACAAACAGATCTGCTATTCCATCACCGTCAACATCACCCATTAGATATTCCAAAGCCGAATTAACTCTGGCTGGGTCAAGCTCATTAGCAAATTTTACGACCAAAACACTTGTATCATGTAAACCATAGAAGTTCTCATACTGAAGCAAGAAATTCGTTTTGTCAGGCCTTTCGTAATCAGGGTAGTCAGAGTGGTCGAAATACTGGGCTTGTTCGCGCACGGTATCTCGCCACGTGTCAGATAAAGCTGGGGTGGGGGTAATTAATCCAGCGAGCAAAAGCAACGTTCCAGCTAAATGTACTTTCACTAAAAAGTCACCTTGACCTATTAGTAGTTGACGACAGCAAAACATGTTTGCACTCTTTGTAAAAAGACGGCCTAATTTTACGGTTGTCAAAATAGCAAATCAATATCGTTTTACGTTTTTCAGGATCGTATTTTTCAAAAGCCTAGTTCACTAACACTATTGCGGGACAGGGACAGGGACAGGGACAGGGGCAGGGTGCGGGAACGGGGACGGGACCTAGGAGCAGAGGTGTAACATGCCTGGGAAGACGGCGGTGATTAGGTGCTTGAAGTCTCGGGGTAGGGGGGCGGTGATTTCTAGCCTTTGTCCGGTTATTGGGTGGGTGAAAGCCACGGACCAGGCGTGCAGTGCGTGACGCGTCATCTGCCTTAGGCTGGCCGCCTCGGACTCTGGCCTGCTTCCAGGCCTTGGATAGGCCCGCCCATAAACTCGATCTCCGATTATTGGATGCCCAAGCTCCGACAGATGCACTCGAATCTGATGGGTACGCCCAGTCAGCGGCTGAGCCACCACAAGTGCAACCAAACTGGTTCGCGCCAAGGTCTCATAACGGGTGATGGCCTTGCGATTAGAACTGACCTTACCAGTGAACTGACGCCTGTCACCTGGTCGACGCCCAAAATCAGACACGATCTCTCCATGATCAGCGATAGAAGGCCCCAAAACCACAGCCAGATACTTTTTGTCTACCTGTCGATCTTTGAATTGCCTAGCCAAACCCTCATGCACTGCATTACTTTTCGCAATCAGGATGACCCCAGAAGTCTCTTTGTCTAGGCGATGAACCAAACCAGGACGGTCCGGCCCACCAAGCGTTGAAAAAGTCCGCCCACTTGCAATCAACTGATTCACCAAGGTTCCTGACTGGTTACCCGCACCAGGATGAACAACCAAACCAGGCCTTTTGTTTAAGGCCAGAATATCGTCGTCTTCATAAATGATATTTAGCTCGCCAGCAGATGGCGTCAACTCCCTTTTCGCAGGCGCCTCAGGGATCGACACCTTCACAGTCATGCCAGCCGCCACGCGATAACCACGCGCACGTTTGCGGCCATCTACAAGCACCCGATCAGCCTCGATCAATTTCTGGGCAGTCGACCTGGAAATCGATGGCACCAAGGCTGCCACACACATATCAAGCCGCCAACCATCGTGGGCTTCCCCAATCAGAAATTGCTCCTCTTGAAACTTGCTTTCGCTGATTTGTGCTTGCTGGACACCGGTTTCCATTGCAGTTTCACTCGAAAATAAGGAAGATAGTGGGGTTTATGAGCGAGGTCAAGTACCTGGTGCGTTCCCGAACACTTGCTAAGTTTCAAGCCTGCTTCCTGCTGGTTGCGCTTTCAACCGTCCTGAGTTGTGAGTCAGGGCCAGCCCTCAAGAAAAACTTGGAGCCCTGCCAAGAAGACTATGAATGCGCCTCAAACCTTTGTCTACAGGGGCTTTGTGGCGACCCTCAAGCTGACCCAGACTACGATGGAATCCCAACGATTGTCGAGCTAAGGCTCGGACTTGACCCATTAAACCCTGATACAGATTCAGATCAAATCCCAGACGGCATTGAAGTTGGCCCAGACTTTAACAACCCCATCGACACAGATGGCGACGGGATTATTGACGCCCTTGAAAGCAACATAAACGACGCTGATGGCGACTGCGTTCCTGATGTATTTGACCCCAGAAACGATATCCCAGATGCAACCGATGAAGAAGTGGCGCTTTTTGGATGTTCGAGGGTGGGCGTTTGCGGGGCCGACCCATTTGGCAAGCGGGCTACCTGCGCAGACGGGGTGGCGCTATGCGACTATGAGCTGGTCGCCGGATACAGGCCTGCCCCTGAAGACCTCTGTGATGGCTTGGACAATGATTGCAATGGATTGACTGATGAAGGCTTCAACCTTGAGGGCATCCCAATTGGCCTGCCTTGCTTAGGCTTGGGAAGCTGTGGTGCCGGCACAGTGGAATGCGCAGACGACCAGGTTTCTACCAGGTGCTCAAGCAACCCGGGCGGCTCCCAAGACCAGTCAACACCTGAAACCTGTAACGGGCTTGACGACGATTGCGACGGAGAGACTGACAACAACTTGTTTTTGGCTGGAGTGCGCCTTGGCGGGTACTGCAAAGGCAGAGGCCAGTGTGGCATAGGGGTCGTTGAATGTGATGAGGACGGCGGGTTAAGATGCTCCACCAATCCAGGCGGCTCCCAAGACCAGTCAAAACCCGAGGTGTGTAACGGACTTGACGACGACTGCAATGGCCAAACTGACGATGGGGTAGTGTGGGACGCCGAATCCGACCCATGCCGCACTCCAATGGGAATTTGTGCCTTGTATCCTGAAAATGTGGTCCCAAGATGCTGGTTTGGCAAACCTTGGTGCGATTATTCCGATGTCCCAGGTTACAACGGTTTAGAGGAAGCCTTTTGTGACAACATCGATAACAATTGCGATGGCTTGACTGATGAATCTCCAGCTTTTGCCTATGACGATCCCGTGCTTGGAACTCGCTTCATCGGCCAATCATGCGGCGCTGGGGCGTGTGTTGGGGGTACCGTCGTTTGCTCAGATGACGGCTTGGCTGGAAGTTGCTCATCCCTGAATTTGGGCTCCGATGAAATCTGCAACGGCCTTGATGACAACTGTAATGGCCTAATTGACGAGGGATTGGCCAAAGTTTTCAGTGAGTTGTCTGTGGTTGCCCAAGAGCCCAATGTCAGGTTTGGAGCTGGCATGGTAGCAGTTGAGTCCGAGCTGTATGTCTATGGAGGGGCCCCAGCGGATAATATGCCCAATGATATCCGAGTGGTTTATGACGATTTGTGGCGCTTTGACGGTACTGCTCGCCGTTTTTCATCGTTGGAATCCACAGGTCCAGGCCCAAGATTCCAGCCAATCCTCGTGCACTCTCCTGAAGTTGAAGAAGGCACTAGTGGGCAGTTGATTCTCTTGGGTGGCCATTTCCCCGCCTCGCACCAGGCGCTTCCTATTTGGACCTACGACTTGGAACAGCGGTCGTGGTCAGCTTCAGAGCTGGAGTTAGAGCAGGCCGACATGGTGGCCGCTGGCATTGCCAATGGGCATTTGTGGGTCTTAAGTGCAGGATCGTCGTGTCAGCTGACCAAAATCGACATGGCTATCACTAGGCATGTTTGTGAAGAACAGGAAATTCCTGAACTTGATGGAGTTGTTGGGACTTTTGTCGGCCCATCTGAAGGTGGTGAGCCAGCTGGATTTATGCTCTACGGACTTTCAAGGGAAGCAAAAGATGAGGATATTCAACCTCAGATGTGGTTCATTCCTTTGGAGGGGCAGCTTTGGGAGATTTCCGCCTTGCCGCTAGTGTCTCCAGAGCAACTGCCACGGCGCCTCAAGCCTTCACTGGCAGTTTTACCTGACCGCTCACTGTTGCTGATAGGTGGGACTAACACAAGCGGCCTTTTGGCGACTGATATGTTGCGCGTTAGGTTCAATGCTGACGAGCTGAGCGTTGGCAGGGCCCCTTCCATTTCGGGTGGGATATCTCTGCAATTGCCGTCTGTTGCCTCCAATCAGAATGGCGCCTATTTGTATGGAGGTCAGACCGTTTCTGGTCAAGGGTTCAGGCAAGTCCAACGCTTTGATATTGTTGATAATGAGTGGAAATCTTTGCTGCTGACTAGGCTTCCTCCAGGTCGAGTCGATGCCTCTATGTTTTCGCTTCGTGGTGGGCGTCTTGCGTATCTATTTGGCGGCTGGACCACCGACGCGAGTGGTAGGCGGGCTTTGGCAGATATTTGGTCTTGGTCGGTGGATGACTTTACTTTCCAACCAGTTGCCTTGGTTAACAGCTCTGCACCGGTTTTTATCAAGGGTGCGTTGGCTGTCGACGAAGGTGCAGGCATCATTTATCTGCATGGTGGCCTTCAAGCGCCTGTTGGGGTGATTGGTGGAATATCCAATACATTCGCCAGATTTATTCCGTCTCCTCGCGATTTTGAAGTCATTGGGTCAGGGCCAGGGGCGCGTTATAACCATTCCATGACCTGGACCCCTGGAGGGCTTTTGCTGTATGGCGGTCATAATGGCGAAAGAGTTCTTGGGGATATGTGGCGCTGGACAAGTGAAAACGGTTGGCAAAGGGAAATAAGTGATCCAAGGCCAAGTCAGAAGCACCAAGCGTTCTGGGATCAGGATGGTCAGCGCCTGATAGTGGTGGGAGGCCAGCCACGGGGTGAAGTAGTGGCTTGGTCATCTGGTAAGTGGGAGGTCCTGTCATCAGATTATCCAGCCAAGGGAAATTCAATCTTTGTTGACGAGGATTCGAACGGCTGTCTTGTGGTTGACCATGATGGAGCGACTTCTTTTCTAAGTTTTGAAACCTGGGAAGCAGTCCCATTACCAGACATGTCGCTGCTTCCCTTCGGGGCAGGAGCATACAACCAAGTAACGAGGCAATTCCTGTACTACAGCGGGGGATCCTCCCAGCCATTAGCAATATCAATCACACAAACTTGCCCAGAATCGCTGCCGTAATTGTACCCCCGTTTTTGACCCTGCTAATTAGCATGTTTTAGCTCCCAATTGTTTGTTCTTTGTTGCGTTTTATCTCTTCGTTACAGTNNCGACCTCTTTTTAGCTCCAAATCCTGCTAAAAAGCACAATCATCTCCCGGCCCCGGCCCCTGTCCCTGCCCCGCCTTTGGTACTATACTCATAACTGGACCTTTGCTGTCCCTAGCTCCTATGGCACAGGAGACTGGCGTGTTGGATCAATGGCTAATCCTAATTTTGTCGGGGCTGTTAGTTGTAACAGCCATTGGTTTTTCCACTCACATCTTGCTGAACAAACGCAATCCGTACGCTGCGGCTTGGTGGCTGACCCTTATTTGGTTTGTTCCAGTTATCGGGATGTTGTTGTATTGGGGATTTGGCGTCAATAGGGTTGCCAGAAAGGCCAGAAAGCGTAAAAAGCCAAAAGTTGCGCCTGGTACTCCAAACAAAAGGGATGTGCCTGATGACCTGCTACCCCTTCTGCATGCCGGAGAGCACCTGTGCCCATGGCCTTTAGCACCTAACAACGCCATCGAGCTTCTGAGAGACGGCGACGAAACTTACCCAGCAATGTTGCAAGCCATTGAAGGCGCCCAAAAAACGATTGGGATGGTTACCTATATTTTTGACGAGGATGAGGCCGGCCTTAAATTCGAAAAAGCCTTGATGGACGCTGCCGCCAGGGGGGTTAAAGTCAGACTCCTGGTCGACGGCCTTGGCGCTATTGGTATCGGTCCCAGGCTCCATCGCACCTTGCCAAAGGCCGGGGGAAAGGTAGCCTCCTTTTGGCCTAGGGGGCGTTGGCTTAAACACCCAGGGATAAACCTTCGAAATCACCGCAAAATTCTGGTTGTTGATGGAACGATTGGCTTTACTGGTGGACTTAATATCTCCAGCAAGCACGTCTCAAGGTCAAAAACGATTGGCCCCGAATCTAATGACCTCCACTTCAGGCTGCGTGGTCCAGTTGTTTCGCATCTGGTGGAAGCCTTTTTGGACGACTGGGAGCTTGCCACTGGTGAAGTACTAAAGGGGCCAAATTGGTTCCCAGAGCTTCCACACGCTGGAACTATCATGGCGCGTGGTTTTCCTTCTGGCCCAGAGTTTGAAGAGGCTCCCCTTCACGAACTGCTTTTAAGTGCTGTGCGCACCGCCAAAAAGCGCGTTGATTTGATGTCCCCGTATTTTATTCCAGATGCCGCTTTATTGGCGCTGATGCGAACCGCCAGCCGTTCTGGGGTCAAAGTCCGCTTGGTGATACCCAAGAAAACGGACCATCCTTTTATGGCTTGGGCCGCACGGGCTTACTTGCCAGAACTGGTTGCATGTGGGGTGGATGTCTGGGAGGTGGCGGGCGATTTTGTACACGCAAAACTGGCCGTTGTTGATAATCACTGGGTGATGTTTGGCTCAGCCAATCTCGATAATCGAAGTTTTCGCCTGAATTTTGAATTTAACGTCGAGGCATGGTCAGCAGATTTGGCCAGACGGGTGATGTCCTACATCAACCATTACCAGGGTAGGTCCACCAAAGTGACTAGAAAGACTTTGCGCAAAGAACCAGTGGCGATACGTCTGCGAAACCAAGCCATCAAACTGTTTTCCCCACTTTTGTAATACAATGCCCAGGCCCGCTTTTTTAGAGGCCCTATGAGTAGTGCAAACAATAACGACTCGGCAGCAAGCGATAAACCTGCCGGCCAAGACCGCGTAGCTGGCGACCTGGCCCAACACGGTTGCTCCATGACGGGCTTTGTTTTCCAGCTTGCAGGCATGCCTGGCCGTTTGTCCATCGTGATATTTGGAGAGCGTGATTGCGCCAACGCCATGCCCAGACTTAGGGCCAAAACAGCCTCTGCCCCAGAATGGAACGTCTTTTCTGCACATATCTCTGAGTCAGATGTTGTTGCTGGAACAGCTGAAAAGACGTTGGAAGAGTGCCTTCGAGCGGTGGCTGCCCCTCGATGGGTCCCGCCTGGTGAATTTTTGCCCCCCGAAGGCATTATCGTGGTCTCGACCTGCCTTTCCGAGATGATTGGCGCCGACCCAAAGCCCGTTTGCGAGCTGGTTGAAAGGGAAACAGGCGTTAAAATAGTGCCAGTTGCAACCAGCGGCCTGAAGCTTAGAACCCAGCCTGAGGTTGCAGATTGGGTCGCTAAAACCATGATTACTGAGTTTGGCAAATTTTCCGAGCCAGACCCAGATGCCATCAATCTGATTGGTTATTCCACGGACCCAGTCGAAAACCCCCAAGATTTACATCGCACATTCCAAGGAGAGGTCAGCCAGGCTTTAAAGCCAGCTGGACTGAGGGTCAATGCCCAAGCGCCAGTTGGAGCGTCCTTGGATGACTGGCGCAATTTGCCCACGGCTGGGCTTTCTGTAGTCATCGATCAAGTCATGTATGACAACCTGTTGCAATTGCTTGAAAGGCCAGGGCACATCGTCTTGGAATTGCCTCAACCATATGGTTTAGCCAAAACTGACGCCTTTTACCAGGCGATAGCTAAAGCGACAGGTAGACCCCTTGAAGAAGGCTTGGCACAACTTGATGCAAGGCAGGCTGCTGTCGAGGCTTTGGCTCGCGCCAAGAGCAAATTTACGGGCAAGCGGCTCGCTTATGGAATCGGCTCCCATCATAACTTCAGGCCAGATGATTTGGCCTCTGAAGGCCTTGGGGCCCTGCCTCTTATGCTGGAGATGGGGTTTGAAGTCGAGATTGTGATCCAGGAGCGTGATCGTCCCGATGTCCACGACAGGATCAAGCGCAATCTAGCAGCTCTTAACATCGATTTACCGTACCGTCTGTTTTACGAACCGGCGGTACTGGCCCCCGTTTTGCTGGAAGGGAAGTTTGATGTTGGCTATTTATCAGACTTTTTGATGGGACAGGCGACTTCAGTGCACCTGCCGACGGTTCCATTGGGGCGTTTGCTGCCAGGTTATCGCGGTATTCCAAGGGCTGTAAGCAAATTTGAAAACATTGCAGGCTCAATCTTTGAAGGGCGTTACAAAAAGTACCTCTAGGGGGATTAATGCAAGCTAACCATCCGGACTTGGAAAAATTCAGACTAAGACCTGTTGATCATACGGATTTGTTTGGGATTTTTATGGGGGTTCACGCGATTACCAACACGGTAATGCTCCTGCACACTACAGTCGGCTGTAAATTTAAGACCCAAATGCATCTGGTGGACCACGATTGGTTTTCAGAATCCCACAATCAAAGGCTTTGGACTGGTGTTGATGACGTCCGCCTGATTCAAGGGTCTGGCAAACGTTTGCTGCAATTTGCCACCACTTGGTATGAAAGACGGCATCCAGAATTGTTTGTTGTCACAACCAACGCCGCCATTGAGCTTTCAGCATTCGACGTCGAGGCCGCCGTTCAGGAATTGCAGGCCACGCTTCCTTGCCCGGTGATTTTGCTTAAGGCACCAGGCCATGAAGGCTCATATCAGCGTGGTTATCGTCGTTTCATCGAAGCGATTTGTGAGCTGGTTGATTGGGATGTAAAACCCCAGGAAAAGCGCGTGTCTTTGGTGGGTTATCTGTTTGACAGATTTGAAATGGATCACGCGGCTAATCTTAGCGAACTGCGGCGTCTGCTTTTGGCTGCTGGTCTTGAACCTGGTGTGAATCTGCTGGAAGGCCGCAAGCTCGGCGTCTTGGCCAACGTGGCAAAATCGCAAATAATCGGGGTGTTGCCCGTTGCCAAGACCATGATTTCCACCTTTGAAAAGTTGCCGGATCGCAAAGTCGTTTCCTTGGACCTGCCCATCGGTTTAAATGGGACGGCCCAATTCTTGCGAACCTTGGTGGCAGCGGCCGGTGGTAATTTAGACGAGCTGGAAACTGTAATTGATCGCGAAATGGCTAGGGCAGTGCCTCTGATCGCTCATGGGGCTAGGCGTCTTAAAGGTACACGAGTGGCCATTTTTCAAGATACCCCGACGGCAATTGCTTTGGCGGCATTTTTATGGGAACTGGACTGCGAAGTCCCCTTGGTGGCCCTCTCAGAGACCGAGCCTGTTGACCCTCAAGTGTTTTTTGATGGGATTGAGCGCCTTGGTGTGAAATTCGCTAACCAACCGGTTGTATTATCAAATGCTTCAAGGGATGGTGGGCTTGCCGAGTACAGACGGCTTGTTGAAGAGGACCCAATTCCGGTGGTGATTGGCTCTTCCCTACAGAAGGCGGCACTTGGCGCTGGTCAGGCCGCAGTCATTGAACTTGGATATCCTTCAGTTTACAAACACAGCCTGTTTCCCGTGCCATGGCTTGGTTTTAACGGTGCTTTAGCGCTCGTTCAACGTTTAGTTGATGCCCTAAATTATGCTTTTTGAGTTACAGTAGGTGTGGCAACGGAGTTTAGGCAGCCGTGAATGGTAGCGACAAATTGTTGGGAGTGGTTTTAAACGACGATTTTAGGGTCGTCCGCCAAATTGGCTTTGGTGGCTATGCAAAAGTGTACGCAGCCGAGCAGTTGTCGGTAGGAAGGCGCATTGTTGCAATCAAGGTGCTGCACGCTATGCACGGCGACATCTCGGCTGCTGTTGCTGGACTGAAACGGGAGGCTGCCTACCTGGCTTTACTTAGGAGCTACTGCTTTCCCAGGATATTTAGGACTGGAGCTACGCCAGAAGGTCTGCCGTACTTTGTGATGGAACTGGTTTCAGGTCGAGCCCTGGATGTGGCCATCAAAGAATCTGGCCCCTTATCCCTTGAGGACGCTGCCCCTGTCCTGGACTCTTTGATGGAGGGTATCGCCGAGATGCACTCCAAGGAAATCGTTCATAGGGACATAAAGGCTGGCAACGTGATCCTTGAAGAAGACGCTGGTTTTGGTGCCAGGGTCAAGATGCTTGACCTTGGAAGTGCAAAGTCTGCACATGAAGCGGACCAGCCAATTGCCGCAGCCAACCAGTTGTCGATTGGTAGCCCACCATATCTGGCTCCAGAAACGGCTATTGCTGGAACTACTAGCGAATTTTCAGACATTTATAGCCTTGGGGCGCTTGCCTACGAGACTCTTTGTGGAATTCGCGCCCTTCACCTTAAGGAAACAAACCCCGAATCCTATTACGATTATTTAAGGTCTGACAAGGCGATTCCCACCTATCGAGTTGGCACCATCCAGCCCAATATTCCAGAGGCAGTCGAGGAGGTCATTCATAGGGCTTTGGCCAGAAAGCCTCAGGATCGTTGGTCCTCAGTTGCTGAGTTTCGCAGTGCGTTTTTTCATGCGGTGCAACCGTGCATTGGCCTTGGCGCCGACAAGCTTCTGCTAAGAGCGGCTGGAGTTCATGGAAATCACAATGAGCGCTGCTCAAGATCCAAAAATAGTGGCGGTCTTAAGGCTATTCTCCCCTTGCGCTTCCGCAAACGGTGATTAAATTTCATTCGTCAGGGGCGACAAGGCTGGTCGCTTTCGTGGCATGTTTAACCCATAAAGTCTGGTGAAATCGGACGGTTTTTGAAAAGGAGTATGAAATGAAGCTCAGGCCATTGCATGATCGTATCGTCGTTAAGCGAGCTGAATCGGAAGAATTAACAGCTGGTGGACTATACATTCCAGAAACTGCAAAGGAAAAGCCTCAGCAAGCGGTTGTAGTGGCCGCCGGTCCTGGAAGGACTCTCGATAATGGCCAGATTCGCCCCCCAAGTGTAAAGGTTGGGGACCGTGTTTTGTTCAGCATGCATGCTGGACGTGAGGTCAAGGTTGATGGCGAAACCTATCTGATTATGTATGAAGACGATGTGTTGGCGGTCCTTGAGGACAAGTAGAGCCAACCTAAAAGAAATTGTGAGAACTGGAGGTTTTTAGCATGGCAGTTAAGGAACTAGTTTTTGCAGAGGACGCCAGAGCCAAGATTCTGACAGGCGTAAACACTCTTGCCGATACAGTTAAAGTGACCCTTGGCCCACGTGGGCGAAATGTTGTAATCGAAAAAGCCTGGGGCGCCCCCACTGTCACCAAGGACGGTGTTTCGGTAGCCAAGGAAATCGAACTCAAGGATAAATTTGAAAATATTGGCGTTCAGATGGTCAAGGAAGTAGCCTCCAAGGTCTCCGACGAGGCTGGTGATGGTACCACTACCGCCACAGTGCTGACTCAGGCCATCTATCGTGAGGGCGTCAAGATGTTGGCGGCTGGTTATGCCCCAATGGAATTGAAGCGCGGCATTGATAAGGCTGTCGTAGCCGCCGTTGCAAGCTTGAAAGAGCTGTCAAAACCAACGAAGGACTATAAAGAAATCGCGCAGGTGGGGACTATTTCCGCCAACAACGATGTCGAAATCGGTCGGATTATTACCGAGGCGATGGAAAAGGTTGGCAAGGAAGGCGTGATTACGGTTGAAGAGGCCAAGTCCATGGAGACCACCTTGGAGACCGTTGAAGGTATGCAGTTTGACCGTGGCTACCTGTCTCCTTACTTTGTTACCGACGCCGAAAGAATGGTTGCAGAGTATGAAGACCCCCTGATCTTGGTGTATGACAAGAAAATCTCCGCGATGAAGGATTTGCTGCCTATTCTTGAGCAGGTCGCGAAACGGGCTCGCCCCCTCGTGATTATCGCCGAGGAAGTGGAAGGCGAGGCTTTGGCTACCTTGGTGGTCAACAAGATTCGTGGCGCACTTCACACCACCGTGACCAAGGCTCCTGCCTTTGGCGACCGCCGCAAAGCAATGCTGGAAGACATCGCTATCCTCACTGGTGCCAAGGTTATCAGCGAGGAATTGGGCATGAAGCTTGAGCACACCAAGTTGGAAGATTTGGGCCGTGCAAAGCGCGTTATCATGGACAAAGAAAACACGACCATCATCGAGGGTGCTGGTTTGGCCGATGATATCAAGGGCCGGATTGCTCAGATCAAGGCTCAAATCGAAGACACCAAGTCCGATTATGATCGTGAAAAGCTTCAAGAGCGCCTGGCAAAGCTGGCAGGTGGCGTTGCCGTCATCAAGGTTGGTGCCGCGACCGAGGCCGAGATGAAGGAAAAGAAGACCCGCGTTGAAGACGCCCTGCATGCGACACGAGCCGCGGTGGAAGAGGGCATCGTTCCAGGCGGTGGAGTGGCCCTGCTTAGAGCTCAAAAGGCCTTGGATTCTTTGGATTATCTGCCCCACGGCCAAAAAGTGGGCGTGGACATTATTCGCCGCTCCTTGGAAGAACCCCTTAGAATGATTAGCCAAAATGCTGGCGTAGAAGGTTCCGTGGTTGTCCAAAAGGTGCGTGAAGGTGATGCGTCGTTTGGCTATAACGCTCAGACAGCAGTCTTTGAAGACCTGGTAAAGGCTGGCGTTATCGACCCAACCAAGGTGGTGCGCGTTGCCCTTGAAAAGGCCGCTTCTGTTGCATCCTTGTTGCTGACGACTGAGTGCATCGTGGTGGAAAAGCCACAGCCTGAGCCACCGATGCCAGCAGGCGGCGGAATGGGCGGTATGGGTGGTATGGGTGGTATGGATTTTTAATTTAAAATCCAATGGTTATCGCCAGCACCAGCGTCCAATAGGAGTCTGGTGTTGGCGATGCCAATTGCATAACCCTGCAATTTAGAGTAGCATCGCCCCCGGTCGTTTTCGACTTAAGGAGATGATTAATGGGCAGAAATTCCATCAGTAAGGTTCGTTCCAGACGGATTCGCCAAGCAAAGCACAAAGCAAGGCTGAAACGAAAAATCGAAGCTGCCAAGAAAAGTTAATCGTTATGGACGATTGCATTTTTTGTAAGATAGCGTCTGGCGAAATCCCGGCGAAGGTTGTGTTCCAAGACGATCATGTCTTTGCGTTTCACGATATAAACCCTGTCGCTCCAGTTCACATCTTGGTTATCCCCAAGAAGCATCTGGCCTCGTTGAGTGAGGCTGACCCTGGTGACCAAGAACTTCTTGGGAGGGTGCTGGCAGGGGCCAAAAAGGCAGCCGAGATTGCTGGGGTCAGTAAGACTGGTTTTCGCACGGTAATCAATACTGGTAAGAGTGCTGGCCAATCAGTATTTCACCTTCATGCTCATGTCATCGGTGGCAAAGAGCAAGGCTGGCCGCCATAACCCCCCTATTGGCTTCAGATAATCCTCGTATAAATCTGTGACTTTAGTCTAGGACTTGACTATTGCTCCTATCGTGACCAGTTTGGTGTGCAGTCGAGGATTCATGGTTGGAATCTCGGCTTCGCTGGCGCGGTCCTCCTTTGCCGTAAAAGGGGTACGGCGCCATCGAGAAAATTAAAACTTAAAACTCGAAGGAGCCCGTTCAATGAAAAACAAACGTCCTGCTTATCTTTCCGCAAAGTCACTATCTTCTGGCCAGCAAAAAAGCTTGGTCAAAAACGTGTCAGATGCCTCCTTTGATGCCGAGGTTTTAGGGTCTGACCTGCCAGTATTGGTGGACTTTTGGGCCCCTTGGTGCGGCCCATGCAAGATGGTTGGCCCAATCGTCGAGGAACTGGCCAAGGAATATGAAGGCCGCCTTAAGGTGGTTAAGATTAACACCCAGGATAATCCTGGCGTCCCTGGCCAAATGGGCGTGCGTTCCATTCCCACCCTGATTATCTTCAAGGGCTCAGAAGTCGCGGATCACCGGGTCGGAGCGGCTCCAAAAGAGAGTTTGCGCCAGATGATCGAAGGCGTTTTAAACCCCAAACCAAGCCTTTTTGGGCGTCTTTTTGGTGGCAAACAAAAAGCTGAAGAGGCCTAATCGCTTATTTTGGCCCCTGCCGTTTCGCGACCCGATTCCCCGCCAAATCAATTTTGTCATTGAATTCATTACGAATATCTGAGAATCATGATCTCCAAAAGTAGGTAAAAGTTTTTTGACCTCAAAAAATCGATTTTGGTGCTGCTGCCAAGATTAGGCGGGGATTATTGGCTGAACTAATTCTGTGTGCCTCAGCCTTTCACTGTGTTAAACTGGAAGCCTTGTCGGTTATTGTAACGGCGTCCGGCGTTTTGTCCGGCTGCCATACCGCAACGAAAGAGACGGGAGGAAATCGATCATGAGGAACTTGTCTTGCGTTGTTGGCATTTTGGGCTTGGCTTCCATGATTGTCGCTTGCGGCGGCTCTGGCTTACCCACGGACGACCTTCAATCCGGCACTGACTCCCCTGCGGACGACCTACAAACCGGCCGTGACACCCCCACTAGCGACCTCTACCCCGGCCGTGACTTCTCCACTATCGACTTTTACCCCGGTGGAGAAATATCAGAAATGAGCGTTGTTTTGAATGTGGAAGACTTCTCACCGGATGGAATGCCTCGAAAGGATGAACCGGTAACATCCGGAGTGCCGATCCCCCAATCTGTCGGAATTTACAATAAGGACCATTTCGTTTTGACAGACAGTCTCGGGACTCCCTTACCGGCTCAATTCAAGGTCTTATCCAGATGGAACGGGCAGCCGAATGAAGAAACAAAACCTATCAAATGGCTGTTAGTAGATTTCCAGGCGAATGTGCAGCCTGGTGAAACAGCCCAATATACATTGACAACAGGTCAAAGGACATTGCCTGAGGTACAGATAGATATCACTGATAATGAAAGCAAAATTGTTGTTGATACAGGCAGCGCCATATTTGAGATTAATCGCGGCTATTTCAACCTGTTTGACAGAGTCACAGTAAAAAACAACAGTACGCTGCTAGTGGACCAGGCTGGAAAAGGCGGCATTACCCTCGTTGACGGTAAAGGAAAAGAGTTTTCAACTCTGCTATCCGCCCCTGAAGACATCACAATAGAAGAAAACGGGCCACTTCACAGCGTTATCAATATCCGTGGCGTATTCAAGGCCAAAGACGGCTCTTTTTTCGCGCCATCTATCAAGGATTATGGTGATGATCCAAAATGGCCCAGATATAAACAGCCATATCCGAACTCCTTTTTTTACTATAACTGCAGAATGCATTTTTACGCCGGGAAATCGTATGTGAAGGTTTTTCTAACAATTGAAAATAATGGTTCTAATGGAAGAACAAACCCTGAACAGAATTACGCTCCCATACAAATGGTGACTTTTGACCGGATTGGGTTGAACCTGAATTTGCTTGAGCAGCCGTCAACGCGGTTTATCTCAAACGATTTGGATGTGCCGTTAACTAAAAATGACCATCTAACGATATTTCAAAATTGGAAAGAGAATTCGGACCCTTCCCGAAGCACTTTACTGGAACCGTCCTTCGTGAACGGCCCTTATTATGATGCCACTTTAAATGGTGAGGGGAAGCAGCACGGTCAACTGCATCCAGGGTGGATGAGAATAGCAGGTGAAAATGGTGGTGTCGGGCTCTATATGCGGCATTTTTGGCAAAATTATCCCAAAAAACTCGGCGGCACACCTGCCACAATGACGATCGATTTATGGCCGGCGGAGGGCTACTATCCGTACGCCAGAAGCGAGTCTTTCCCTGAACGCGAATGGGATGACTACCTGCGTAAGGCCGGGAAACATGCCGGGTTATATCTTTTTGATGCAGGGAGGCATAAGACCCATGAATTTATTCTTGATTTCGCAAAATCCGGGGATCAGGGCGCCTCTTCATCCATGTTATCCACACTTTCCTATCCCTTGATGGCTCTGGCGCCGGCCAATTGGTTTGTTGAAAGCGGTGCATTAGGGCTGATCGCGCCTAGCGGTCTTTCAAATGAGGCGGAGCCGGAAGTTAATGAAGCAATGCAGCGTTTTGATCAATTGCAGCTTGCTATGGTTGATGAAGAGGTAGCTCAGAATGGGTGGACAATCAATAATTTAAAGACCGCAATTGAACCTCATTGGAATTATCCACCTCAATGGAAGTATTTTGGATGGATGAATTTTGGGGATATGTTGTGGGAAGGACAAGTGCCGTCATCTTTACATTATGATTGGCCGTACAGCATGCTGTTACACTACGTCAGAACCGGAGAAAGAAAACTCTTTGATACTGCTGTAGAAATGGTGAAGCACCGGTATGACGTTGATCAGTATCATGGGGACAGGACAGATAAACAGGGAAATCATGTTTATATCAACGGCATGTCTTTTTATGAAATAGATGGACATGCGGACCCGAGTGTATGTATGAACAACCCATCCCGGATTTCCATGAACAGCCACACATGGAATGGAGGTTTGGTTTTATACTATCTTTTGACTGGAGACCAAAAAGCGTGGGAAGCTGCTGTGGAAAACGGAATAGCGGCTTCTGCCCTGCTGGCGAAATTGTCCGAGACTCTTTCTTGTGCGGATGCCGAGCTGCGTCAAGAGACCTGGCCCATTTTGAATCTCGTTAACTTATATCGAGCAGATGGTAATCCTGAATATTTGCGCGTCGCCAAAAACATTGCGGTAAATCGGGTCCTCTACAGAGAACAAGAAGTGGGTAAAAGAGGCAATTTCGGACGTCAAACATGCGATCTTCAAGCTGGAAAAAGCGAAGCAAGTGTTATGTTGGCCTATTCCATCGACCCTCTTATTCAGATACATCATGAAACTCAAGATCCTCAAATTGCCAGTTTGATTGTCCGAATGGCAGAATATACCAAAAATATGTTTCTTTTTGGCGGAGACACAAACGATGAAGGTCAATATAGACCATTGCAAAGTTTATTTATCTGGTACAAGGATCGACCCAATGAAGGGAAGGGCGAACCCGTGAAAAACTTGTTTTGGGCTGACTTGTTTTCATATGCCTTTAGAATAACAAAGGAATCTAAATATCTTGAATGGGCAAGGCAAGCATTCAGAGATGGAATGTTTTACTACACTATGCTTGGGGGTACTTATGTTGACCCTTCCAGCCGTGCTCGCATCGGTTTTATTGATGGTGGATTTCCAAATAGTGAATCAAAAGTACACGGTTGGATGGGAAGGACAAATCAAGTCTATTTAAATACCGAATATGAACTTTTGAAGGCCGCTTCAGAGTGAAAATTCTTGACCGTTACATGATCGCCAGCTGATACTTTTCGGCTGGAGGTTTATGTGGCCGAAGAAAAAAAGAAGAATGCCTGGCAGATATTGGCCAGCGCCCTTCGCAGTCGTAAAACAGCGGTGATGTTAGCTTTTGGCTTTTCCGCTGGCCTTCCTTACACACTTTTGCTGGGAACGTTGAATGCTTGGCTGTCTGAGGCCAAAGTTGATTTGACCACCATTGGAATCCTTTCCTGGATTGGCTTGGCATATGCGTTTAAATTTCTGTGGTCGCCGCTGTTGGATCACCTTCAATTGCCGCTGCTACGTCGCCTCGGAAGGCGTAGAAGCTGGTTGGTGGTGTGTCAAGCTGTGCTAGCCATCGCCTTTGTGGTTTTGGCCTCGATTGACCCTGCACTTGGAATTGGCTCTTTTGCCTTAGTCGCGGTGCTTGCCGCCTTTACATCTGCCACCCAGGATGTGGTAGTTGACGCTTGGCGCATTGATGTCGCGGATAAAACAGCCACTTTGGAACTGCTGTCCACCATTTATCAGTTTGGCTACAGGATTGCGGCATTGGTTGGAGGCGCCTTAGCCCTTGTTTTAGCAGCAAGAATCGGGTGGGCCAATGTTTACACCATCATGGGCGGCTTGATGGCCCTGGTGATTTTGGTGACCATGGCCGCCCCTGATACTACCGCTCCTGTTGGTGACAAAGCCAAGGCCCTGGAATTGCAGCAGGTGCCCAGAAAATATCGAAATGTCGGGCTAGCTATCGTCGCGATATCTTGGACTTGGGCCATTTTCACAATTGGCTCCTTCATGGTCAGCTCGCTTTCTGTGTCTGGTGGTCAAAAGCCAGATGCTGGCAGCTTCATAAAATTTACCGCCCCGTGGATTGTGGTGGCAACCGTTTTGATTCCAGCAGTTGTAGCCGCCTGGATGTTGAAACTTAAACGAAACGCTGGGGCCGGCCACAGATTCAGACCGCCAACCATGATTGATAAGGTAGCCGATCACACCTACTACGCCTTAATTTTGCCCCTTGCAGAATTGGTCGGACGTCTTCGATGGGGCTCATTGATCGTTTTAGGCCTGATACTTTCATATCGCCTGTGTGACTCAATATGGGGGCCCTTCGCCTTTCCTTTCTATCTTGAAGAGCTTCACTTCACCCACGACGAGGTTGCCTTTGCATCCAAAATCTTTGGGGTTTTAATGACCATTGGCGGAATCGCCCTCGGAGGCATCCTGTTTGTGTGGCTTGGGCGCATGCCGACGCTTCTTTTAGGCGCCCTAGTTGCAGCGGCCAGTAATCTGCTTTATGCCGATCTTGCAAGCGGAGGCTACTGGATTGATATCTTTGCGCATTATACAGGCATAGAGTTTCTGGCGAACTATGTAGGGGTCCCAGCCAGGATGACGCGCCTTATGCTGGCAATATCAGGGGAAAACGTTGCTGGCGGCCTCGCGGGAGCTGCATTCATAGCTTATCTATCGACCATCGCCAGCAAGGAATACAGCGCAGTCCAATATGCACTTTTATCATCCCTGACCTTCTTGGTTGGCTCCCTAGGCCGCGGTGCCCTAGGCCAGGCAATTGAAGTCCACGGATACGCACCCGTGTTCAGATTCACCGCCGCGTTGGGCCTGATCGCGGTGGCGTTTTGCCTGATGGAGTGGGGCAGGAGCAGGAGGGCGGTGGCAGGGGCGGGGACAGGGCCTTAGCTTGCTGCTTGCATTAGCAAATATGCGTGGATGAAGCCATCTAGGTCGCCGTTTAGCACTGCATCGGCGTTTCCGGTTTCATAGTCTGTTCGCAGATCTTTAACCATTCGATACGGGTGCAACACGTAGCTTCTGATCTGGCTGCCAAAGTCGATTTCCTTCTTGGCCGCCTCGATCTTGTCTCGCTCAGACTCCTTCTTCTTACGCTCCAAATCGTACAACCTAGCCTTAAGCATCTTCATCGCCATACTACGATTCTTTAGCTGCGACCGCTCATTTTGACACTGCACCACAATCCCAGTCGGCAGGTGAGTCAACCTGACCGCCGAATCCGTCTTATTTACATGCTGCCCACCAGCCCCACCAGCTCGATAGGTATCAACCCGCAAGTCTTCATCCTTAACTTCAATATCAATCGTATCCTCAATGTCAGGCAGCACTGAAACCCCAGCAAAGGTCGTGTGGCGCCTTGCATTAGCATCAAAGGGCGAAATTCGCACCAACCTATGGACCCCACCCTCAGCCTTCAGATACCCATATGCCCAGTCGCCACTCACCTGAAACGCCACGCTCTTTAAACCAGCCTCTTCACCAGCCAACTCATCAAGCACGTCAACCTTGAACCCACGTCGCTCACACCACATCAGATACATCCGCAACAACATCTGGACCCAATCCTGGGATTCAGTACCACCCATCCCAGCGTGGATCTCCACAATCGCGTCATTACGGTCATTTTCCCCAGACATCATCCTCGCAAACTCAAGGTCCGAGATTTCTTGCTCAATTCGCTCAACCGAAGCCGCCACCTCCGTCGCAAACTCCTCCTCGCCCTCCAACTCAGCCATCTCCAGAAGCTCAGCCGCCTCCTTAATCGCATTCAGCGGGGCATCAACCGCGTCGATATCCTTTTGCAGCCGCGTTTTTTCCCTACCAAGGCTTTGCGCCCGTTGGTGGTCGTTCCAAAAATCTGGTCCTGCACTTATGACGTCAATCTCGCCAATGCGGGCTAGTTTGGCTTCGCGGTCAAAGATACCTCCCGAGGACCTCGGCCCTCTCACGGAGGCTGGAAATACTGGCTTTCAACTCATCAAACATGCAATTTGGCCCTCAAAAAAACACGTCAGAGTTTGCCTTTATCCGCCCCACCTGTCAATTGGGGCGTTTTTGGGGTGAACCGGTGCGCCCACTCCTCACCGTTTCAAAAACCCCACGCTTATAAGTCTCCAACAACCTATTTAGCAACCTCTGATCGTTTTGAATCCTAATCCAGAGCCATGTCACATTTGGGTCAGCATCCTGATCGCAACTTGAAGACTCCGCCGTCGACACATTGATAGCCGTAAACAGATAAATCCCCTTGGGAGTCTCGATGAGCCTAGACTGACCAGCCGGCACGTACACGGCTCCTTCCGGGACGCCTTCACCATTAAGTCCAACAGTTAAGGCATAGTGGTCACTGTTCCACTGGCACATATCATCAGCCTGAAAGGCCTCGGTATAAGTCCGCCTGAACGAAGTATCCACTTTGAAAGGCACCTCAGGTGGAAGTTTGGCTGTTATCGTCCCCGTAAAGTACCAAAGTACAGAACCATCAGGGTCGTAGATACGTATTTGCCTAGCATCCGGCGCAAGTGCTTCATTTCTATATGTTATTAGGCGTCCTCTGCTGAGGTCTGGCACTACGTCTGCAAGAAAAGTATCCATTCGAATTCTGATGGCTTGCCCAGTACTGTCGGCAAGCCACAAAGAAAACCCAGGATAAGGGTCTTGATCAGTCGTGATTTGTCGGACAGTTGCCAAAATATAGCCGCCGTTATCCGATCCTCCAGTGACAGATTCGACCTCAGTCCCGGCCGCGGTAGTAATAGACACCTGTAACCCTGGGTGGCCCCCAATTGGTAAGGCGCCTTTGGTGTACTTCGCCGCCGAGGCGCAACCCACCATCGACAAAACGGCAATGGCAAGAATTGCATGGGGCAATGAACCACATAACTTTTTGACCAAAAGGGCTGTATTTTCGCCTCTAAAGATGTTTTTAAATGTGTGCAACAATTGACACCTCATTATTCCAAGGATTAGTATAGCATCGGTCTTTTTATGCGAGTCTGAAATGCTTTGGAAAGGTGTTCAGTGGAGGTCTCTTCTGGCGGCATTTCCGTTATTAGCGCTGGTACTTCTTTTTTCGTTCCCAGCTAATGCGGATAAACCCATAGATATTCGTGTGTTGCGCGTGTCGGGCGCTGGTTTAAGCCCTGATGCCGCTGAAATGCTCACTGAGGCGGTTTTGGCAAAAATTGCCCAAAACTCCAAGTATCGAGCCCTGCCGGTGCCTGCAGAGGATCCCATCGACATGATGATTGATGCCGGTTGTATCGACTTCGATGCGGAGTGTCTGGTTAAGCTGGCCGGCGGCGCCGACATGGTTCTATACACCGAGGTTTTTGAGCGTAATGGTGCCCAGGCCATCAACCTACGTTTGGTGGAAGTTGAGACACTTAAGGTTCAAAATCCAGAAGGTGAGGTGCAAGACCAGGCCAGGGTCGCTGACTTTTTGAGCACCGCGCTTGAGCGAATTTTGGGGCCAGAGCCCGAAAAAACCCCTGGTCCAGTTCGTGTTGACCTGTTGTCCACCCCACCAGGCGGTGAAGTATGGATCGATGGCGAGTTCATAGGCTTAACTCCTGTTGTTACCAAGCTAAAGCCTGGCACATTCAAGCTGAGGGTTGCAAAGGCTGGCTTTGAAGAGTTCAAGGATTCGCTGGTCATCGAGCCTGGTAAGGCTGCCCAGTTGAATATGGCATTGGCCGCCATTGAGGTTCCCATTGCAGATGTTGCCGCCGCTCCTGCCGAGAAAGAGCCCAAAAAGGAAGTAAAAACACCGGTTTATAAGAAGTGGTGGTTTTGGACGATCATTGGGGCCGTCGTTGTTGGTGGCGCAACTACAGCCGGTGTGTTAGCCGGCCAGCAATCCGGAACTACCGGAAATAGCAGCGCCAGTTTTTCCCATGATCCCTTCATGGCTCCCCAGGATGTAACGATTTATCCTAGATAGAGGTGTCGTAATGAAAAGATTTTATGTATCAATTATTGTTGCGGCCTTCTTCAGCGTTTCATGCGCCGACGATGGGGCGTTTGTATCATTTCAAGGGCCGGAAGAATCTGAAAATGGCGTTTTGCAAATCGCTTTGGAAGGCCTAGAGGCTGAGTACTTCAAGATTCAGCTTTACCCAACCCTACCAACTACACCAGATGTCGAACCCTATTTTGCATCTGAATGCAGTCTGGCTAAACGTGGGTTTGGCTTAAACAGGCTTAAGACCGGTAAGGATTATGTCCTTGTATTCGAGGCGTTTTCGACTTCTAGCTGTCAGGCTGGTTCCAGAGTTGGCTACGGCGTTAGAGGCGGGATTGAAGTGTTTCCTGAGGGGGTTGGAAACGCGATCTACTACGTTAACGTGAACCGCTCTGGCGACATAACCCCGCTGCCTGTTCCTGGGCCAAGCTTGAGTGCGCCTAACCCGCCGATTTCCTGTGTGTCTGATGGTGACTGCCAGGAATTGATCGACTGCCCCGATCCGGCCGAATGTCGCTTTGTGCTGTCGGTTGCATGTGATAGCGACGAGTACTGTCCGGACGGGACCAAAACGATGCAGTATAAATTGCATCCAGCCGCGACTTGTAACCTGGGATTTTGCAGGCTGACCACTTTGTTTCCTTTAAATACCCAGACTGAAAGGGTTTTTCACCTGGCGGCTTCTTCCACCGAGGGTGACTTGTCTATCATCGGCGGCCTTGCTTCTTCAGGCATCAGGTCACTGGTGGCCAAATCGGGCACTTTTGACAAGCCTGACCTTGAGTCATTTTCCGCAAACACTGGTTTGTTCTCGCATCTCCAGTTTGATCGAGACCTAGGCAATTCCTTGGCTCTGTCCAGCACCACCATGGTTGGAGATAACCTGCTGATGATAGTGGGTGGAACGTCTGCTATCTCGGCCGACTTAGTTGGTGAAAGCATTGTCCCTTGGCCTTGGGCCAGCAAGTGCACACATACAGAATGCCAACTGTCTGAAAAAATGTGGCTGGTTGATTTGGATGCAGGCACGGTCAGCCAATCGGAGCTTCCATTACCAATAGCCACAGGTCAGGTTGTACAAATCCCCAGCGTAGATGGCAAACCCAGGGTATTCATCAGATCCGGGCTGGTTCAATCGCTGGTTCAAAACGAGCTGCGTCCCGGTCGCGAGGCCTGGATATGCTCCATTGCCGACGACATGACCACGGATTGCACCCCTGTTGCAGAAACCAGCCAACGTTCTGGTAGATACATGGCTACAGGCGTTTGTCTGACCGAAAATGACGACGGCACCTGCAGCGATTACCTGGTTCTTGGGGGTAACTCTGAAGGAACTTCGTTTGCGGAAGTTTTCTCGATTACTGAAGAAGGCCCTGTGATTTATCCATTGGTACCCTTAGAGGGCGTTCCAGACACCTTGTTTGGTGCCACGGCGGTTAACCTGAATGGTCAAATTTTGGTTATTGGTGGCGGCTCGGTGCACAGAAACGCAGACTCTGCTTTGCTGGTTTTCGACGTCAACCTTACCAATCGCACCATTGCCGGCAGAGCAGTCTCTTTATCTGACAACCAGGAAAGCCAGCTTGAGCGGATTTTCCACACCGTTACTCCATTGGCTGGCGGCTGGGATCTGCTGGTCACCGGTGGTCTCAACGCCGACCTTAAGCCAACCAGATCTGCAACCCTCATCAGGGTTACCGAAGAAGGCATCTCCATTCTTAAGCAGTGGGAAGGGCTTGCTGTTCCTCGCGCTGGCCACACCGCTACAAGGCTTCGAGGTGGGCTGCTAAATGGTGGGATCGTCATTACAGGAGGCCTAAACTCACTGCTTGGCTCTCCTTCCTTCGCCGAGGGTGCTGAATTTTACCTGCCCTAAGGCTGCTTGCATTTCGCAACGATAAACACCTGGTGGATGTCAGTGAAAGGGCTACAAAGGCTCAAGGCGTTATTGGCGACTGAAAGTCACGATGTTACGGCCTGGGCTTTGGCGGTGTTCGCCATATCGGCGTTTGTGCTGTTGATCCTTAGTGTGCCCGGGATTTATGTCAAAGATTCCGGTGAGTTGGTGGCCGCAATCCGAGGCATGGGAGTCCCCCATCCAACCGGTTTTTCGCTGTATTGCTTGACTGGCAAATTGTTTGACCTGCTTCCCTTTGGTGCCGGCGCATTTCGAGCCAACGCTTTTTCGGCTGTCAGCGCAGCAGGGGCCGCTACTCTGGCGTTTTTGTTGACCGTCGAACTGGCTCGCATCCTTGGCATCAGGCCCAATTTGGTCGCGGCGCTTGTTTCCCCAATCGCTTTGATTGCCAGCCACTTGTTTTGGCAACACGCTACAACAACCGAGGTCTACGCCTTTTCCCTTGCAGGCATGTTGCTTGCTTTTTTGGCTTGGGTTCGGGGCGCTTTTTTGCAAGACGCCAGGTGGCTTGCTGTCGGCGCTGTGGTTACAGGCCTTGGTGCAGGCGGCCATCTGACATGGCCCTTGTATGGAGCGATGGTTGGTTTCTCTGCTCTGATAGTCTATTTACGCAGTACCAAGCGCTTTAGCTTGGTTCCCATCCTGGTGTTGCTGGCCATTTTGGGAAGCCTGGTCAGTCTTTATCTTTTAGCCGTCGCAAATCGAGGCCCCTACATGAACTGGGGAAGTCCTGCTGATCTAAAGGGTTTCCTTGCTCATTTGACCGGGTCTAGGATTCGTACATCGTTTCAAGACGAGCTTTCAGGCGTACCTTTGGGCCTTGTCTGGATAAACTTCAAACGCTCAGTTTTGACCCTTTCAGATGGAGCAATCGCCATCATTCCGGCCGCTTTGGCGGGTCTGGTGTTGCTGTTTATCAAACGTCCATTTCTTGCTGTTGTCGCCTTTTGCCTACTATTGGCGGACCTGCTCTTTTCCGCTCGCATAAATCCTATGGGAATCGTTGATTGGCAGACCTTGCTGCCGTCCGCATCCTACTTGGCAATTTTAGCAGGGGTGGCAACTGTGGTGTTGTGGGACTACAAGTGGGGCAAAGTGCTTGTTTTTGCATCGATAGCTGCCGCTTTGGCCCAGTTCAGCGTTTCACCAATCGAACGCAGGATGGATCGGGTAACTGCTGCATCAGACATCGTTTGGGACTTTTTGGACGCTTTACCACCGTCTGCCACAGTATTTACCAGCAGCGACAACCTATCTTCCAGTTTGGCTGGCATCCAACTGGTTGAAACTGCAAGGCCAGACGTTTTGGTATTGGTCAAGCAGCACATGTCAGATGCCAAGTACACGGCGGCTCGCTTGGATCAGCATGGAGGGGCAAGCAATCGTGGGCGTCTGGTCGGTTCGTTTAAGGGCCAAGCCTTTGAAAGTGCATCGGAAACGCCTCAGGATGCAGTCATCAGGGCGTTGGCTGCGTCAAGTCAAGACGGTGCAGTGTGGTTTGAACTAGGGGAAGGCATGGTTGATCGCGCTGTCATGCCCAATCTGAAGCCAGATTTTCCTGCATTCAGGTACGTGGAAAGGCAGTCTAGCGACCAAGCTGATGAGGTGGCAGAAAGGGCCATCGTCCACATTGAAAATGCCGACAGATGGGCTGCAGGCTGGTCTTCCAACTTCCTGACGCAACTTGGGATATGGGCTGTCTTCAAGAACAACAACGCTCAAGCGGCGCGTTACACGGCAATGGCCATCAAAGCAGAACCTGGAAACGCCAAGGCGCTGAACAACATGGCTGTAATTTTAAGGGCTGAAGGTGACTTTGAGAACGCGATCAAGTTCGCAAACCTGGCAGTCAAGGCAGATTCCTCCTATCAAAGAGGGTGGAAAACCTTGGCGAACACCGCGCAGATGGCTGGTGACAGTGAAACGTTTGAAAAAGCCCAACATGCGTTAAAGAGTTTTGAGCGCTGATGTTTACTGTGTGCTGACCGGGGTCAGGTTTAGATACTCGCCAACGGCTTTTGCAACGATTTCATAGCCTTTTGATGACAGATGCTCTTCTTGCAAATACTGCGCTTCAAAGTCCTGCCAGCCATGGGTTTTAAGAACTTGTCGAAATTGCGGAAAAAGATCAATGCATTCCAGTTGATTCTGATTGCAGGTTTGTAAAAGCAATTCGTATTGTTTTTGGCCCCTGAGCCCCATGTCTTGTGTGGGATCCAACTCAAATCGCCAGGGCATCAAAACGAAGATAGGTCGAGCGTTTTGCTTTTGTGCCTCACGTCTCATTTCTAATATCAACCACTCTCCAAGTTCGGCGATTGTTTCATCTGTTTCTGACGGTGAAGGGCGCAGCGAAATGTCTAGCAGCAACTTGGGAAGCGCAATTATCAACGGCAATTGGCGCTTTAAACGCTGCTGTCTTGTTGGTACCGGGCTGCCGGTAAGCGTCCATTTTTCATCGACCTTTTTAAACACCGGTTTGGCCCCTGAAAAGTGCCTAGTCGTTAATCGATCAAGGTCGTGAGTTATCAGGCCAACCAAGAGAACATCCGGACTGAATCTTTTCATCATTGTTTTGGCCTTAAGATAGACTTGGTCCAAGCCATATCCAGGAGTGCCAGCGTTTAACACCTCTACATTGTTGAAGCTTTTTTCCAGGTGCGCAGTGATGGTGCCCTGGTCGTCCGCACCAATCCCAAACATCATGGAATCTCCAACTGCCAGAATGCGAAGATTGGTGGGGTCTTTTGTCAAAGAACGTTCGCGTTCACTTCTAAGCCCATTGGAATCAGTTGAAATCATGCGTTGTTTGTTATCGAAATTTTTGAAGTTGGGCTTTACATCGAAGCCAAGGTCAGGGTTGTGAATCAAGTATCTGGGCGAATCGACAGGCCCGTAAAGTGATGCGAATTCACAAAACTCCCCGTAGGGCGCACAACCATGGAATCTAAAGAACTTCAAAAAGACCCAAGTGCCAGCTCGTGCCCCAAGCTCCACAAGCACCAAAATGGCCAGGATGGTGCCAAAAAACCTCAAGAATTTGTTGCTTTTTATGCTCAAAACAACACCTCATCGTGAACCATGACCGCCACTAACATACATCGGTCTGGCAAAATGTACCAACAGCTAGCTCCAACGTTTCCTTTTATCATCTGATTTTGGGGCAACGGCGCTCTTTTTTGATATACTGCCGCGCCTTTTCGGTACGGGGAGTTACCATGAAGCCCACTGTGGCGCTGGTTGGGCGCCCAAACGTTGGAAAATCCACTCTGTTTAACAGGATTCTTGGTCGCAAAGCGGCAATTGTTGAAGATCTGCCTGGAGTTACCAGGGACCGCAACTATGCCGAAACAGACCATGCTGGTCGCGCCTTTGTAGTGGTCGACACCGGCGGATTTGAGCCTGATTCGGACGATGAGATGCTGGTTCTGATGGCCAGCCAAGTGGAAATCGCGTTGGCCGAGGCGGACGCGATAGTCCTGGTCATGGATGGCAGGGCTGGCCTGACCGACGTTGACAAGGACATCTTTGAAAAGATCAGGCGAGCAGGCAGGCGGGTGTATTTGGCGGTCAACAAGATAGACTCTCCAAGCCTGATGCCTTTGCTTGCTGATTTTTACACCCTTGGTGCCGAGCATGTCTTTCCCATCACCGCCGAAGGTGGCAGCGGGGTCGCTGAATTACTGGAACAGATCCTTGAAGACACAGACGCTCCCCCAATAACGCCCCCAGAGGCGGACGAAGGCTTGGGGCCTTGCCGCCTGACGATAGTTGGGCGCCCCAACGTAGGCAAATCCACGCTTTCCAACGCCATAATCGGCTACGAGCGCTTCTTGACCAGCGACGTCGCCGGCACCACCCGCGACTCGATTGACTCGTCCTTCACCGCCAACGGTCGCCAGTACATCTTGGTCGACACCGCCGGGGTCAGGCGCCGAAAGCGCGTAGAATCCGGCGTCGAGCGAATGAGCGTCGGCCGAGCCATGCAGGCCATAGACCGCGCCCACGTTGTGGCCCTTGTCTTTGATGCAACAGAAGGTTTGACCGACCAAGACAAAAAGCTGGCCTCTCTAATAACGGACCGAGGCCGCGGCCTGGTATTAGTAGCAAACAAATGGGATTTAATGGCCGGAAAAGAATCAGCTGAGGCCTTCACCAAGCGGATTCGCAACGAAGCCTCGTTTTTGAGCTTTGCGCCCCTAATCCTGTTGTCAGCAAAAACCGGCAAATCCACCCAACGCGTCCTACCCACCGTAGACAGAGTCTACACAAACCTATTTCGCAGGATAACCACCTCGGAACTAAACCGTTTTTACGAACAGGTAATCCAAACTCATCCCCCCCACACCACCGGCACCAAAACAGTCCGAATCAAGTACCTGATGCAGGTCGATGTCAACCCCCCTGTAATCTTGCTCTATCGCGGCGGCACGGGCTTGATACCCGACTCGTACCTGCGGTTCCTGACCAGAGAGATCCGCAAGCGCTGGGACTACGAAGGCGTGTCGCTGGTCCTGGCCCCTAAAGGGGCACGGTAGTGCGCGGTAGGGCGGGGGCAGGGGGGGCGGAGCAGGGACGGGGCGGGGCTAGGGTCAGCATCTGGGACCACAGTGGTGGGTGAAATTGGTGCTTGCTTTGGGGTTTATAGTGTGCGATAAATCCGGGTCATGAGAAAGCTAATTTCACAACTTTGTCTCTGGTTTGCCCTTTGCCTGGTCGGGTTGTTACCGGCTGCTAACACCAAAGCTCAATCCTCGGAGATTATCGCTGTCTTCGAGATTGAAAGGCGGGGAGTTCCTTTAAAAGCAGCCACGATGGCGAATCTAAACGACTACATGTATGGTCGTTTGGCATTTGCTGGTTTCAAACTCACCCCCCAAAGTCAAGTTCGAGAGCGCGTTGTCAGTCTCAAACGTGAGTCCCGCAAAGACTGTTATGACCAATCCTGCCAAATCGAACTTGGCAAGGCTGTATCCGCCCACAAATCATTATCCAGCCGGCTGATTAAAATTGGCGATGTGTGCTCGTTACAATCACAGATATACGACCTCAAAACAGAAACCACCGAAATGGGGGCCGAGGCGAAAGGCCCCTGCACTGAAAAGGGTATAGCGGCCTCCATCGACCAAGTCGTTGCCATATTCAAAGGCGGCGTTGTAGCGCCAGCACAGCCAGTTCAAGATTTGGACAAAGGCGGTGGTTCAGCCAAGATCACCAGCTCGCCGTCTGGAGCCGAAGTGTGGCTCAACGATGAATTCATAGGCATAACACCCCATATAATCCCTGAAAAGCCATCCGGGACGTACAAATTACGCCTTGAATTACCCGACTATGTCTCCAACGAAGCGACTATAGTGATCAAGAAGGGTAAAGAGACCATACATCATCGAGAATTAGCCTCGAATTGGGGTAAAATCAGCATTTCAAGCTCCCCCACCGGCGCCACGGTTTATCTTGACGATGTATTGATAACAGATAAAACAACTCCCTGTGTCTTGGACCGCGTCACGCCCGGAGTACACGTCGTCAAGTTTTTCCTAGCCGGCCACAGCGAGGGCACAGCAAGGACAAGCGTCGTTCGCGGCAAGACAGCGTCAGTAGCAGCAAAACTAGAACCAATGTGCGGTCGTTTGGTAGTGTCGTCCAGCTACGGCGGCGGCAGTAAGTGCGAAGGCAATCTAAAGATCGACGGCCAAATTGTAGGCCGTACTCCCTGGCAAGGAGACGTCTCAGCCGGCTCCCACACAGTCGAGGTACAGTGCCAAAACGGCAAGGCCAGCCAACAGGTTACAGTCGCGCACAATGGTCGTTCAGAGCTGAACATTTTGATTGAAACCTGTCCTGGTGACTGGTGTTTGATTCCCGGTGGTAGTTCTAATATGGGGTCTAATGATGGCGATGATGACGAAAAGCCAGTTCATCGAGTAACTGTACGAACGTTTGAAATGACAAAGACTCAGGTGACGGTCGAGCAGTACAAAGCTTGTGTTGATGCTGGTGTCTGCACAGCTCCTGATACTGGGGATTATTGTAACTGGGGCCAATCTGATCGTGGCAAGCATCCTATAAACTGCGTTGATTGGCACCAAGCTCAAGCCTATGCTAAGTGGGCTGGTGGTCGTTTACCCACAGAGGCAGAATGGGAGTACGCAGCCCGCAGTGGTGGTCGTGATTGGAAGTATCCTTGGGGCAATGAAAATGCTACTTGTGAGCGTGCTGTAATGTACGATGGTGATTTGGGTTGCGGCCGTGAAAGTACCTGGCCAGTTTGCAGCAAGCCGAGAGGCAACACTACTCACGGCTTGTGCGATATGGCAGGCAATGTTTGGGAGTGGGTTCAGGATTGGTACCATGACAGTTACAAAGGTGCACCAACTGATGGCTCAGCTTGGGAAAAGCCGACAGGCTCTAGCCGGGTTGATCGCGGCGGTTCCTGGGGCAACGGCGCCGGGAGCGTGCGGGCGGCGATTCGCAACCACGCCTCGCCCGGCTACCACCACGACACCCTCGGGTTTCGCCTTGCCAGAGATTCGCTGTAGAACGGTAAAGAGTTGGGAATGAAAGAGTCCTACGATGAAGGTTTAGCGAGCCACATCGGCCCCGAGTCATGCGGGTATGATGGTAACGTCATATTCGAAGCGTTGACAGGGGGAAATGCAGGCAGGGTATTGAGCCTCGAAATGGGCGGAATAGTTCTGAGCGCCGACGTACTCCGCGCATACGGAAGGCAACACTGGATACACCGCAAACGCGAGGTGTAACCGGGCTCGGCGGGGTCCTAGACCCCTTGCATGCATGGAAACTCTTTACACGGGATGCAGGAGGTCCCGGTCTTTGTCCACCGAGAGATTGCGCGGTGGACGGCACGGAAAACCCGTAAGGGGTACAGCCGTGAGGTACGAGACCGGGAAGTCGGACAGTTTCATAGTACCGGAGAATCACATGAACAAAGCAGCAACAGCATTGGAGGGAGCACAACGGGGGGAAGGACTTAGCCGGACATCCGCAGTTCCTGAACCGACGTCAAAGGCTGTGGCGGAGTGTGAGGAGGGAAGGGAACTGGCCAAGGGGAATCCGGTAGGGCAATACAGGGACTGGACACAGAGCCGGTTCACCCTGCAAAGAGCGCTCGACTGGATACGGCAGGCCGCAAGTCTGCGCGTCTGACCCAAGGCAGGAGCCCGGTGCGGTAGTTCCGCACGCCGGGATCTGTGCGGGGGGTGGCCCGTAAGGGCCATTCCTACCGCGACTCGGTGCGCTAGATCCTTGGTCTGCGCCCCTGTTGGCCAGGCGACAGCGCAGCGTAGGCGCCAATGGCCAACAGGGGCGCCCGGAGTTGCGCGTCAGCAGCTTGAGGTCGGATTTTTTTGCCTCCCCCCCATCACCATTGCGAAACCGCGTGTTTGAGAAAACAGTTCCGAGATTCTTGTTTCGACGGGCACAGGAGCAGCGCCAGCGCGGGTTTCCCTGTTGACGTTTGAGGGGGGTTATGGTAGCCAATTGCTGTCTGTGATTGGGGTATGCCGTGAAGCGTGTTTTTGAGTTTGTCCTGTTTCTGGTTGCTGTTTTCTATTCTGGCTCGGTTTTTAGTCAGGCTGCCGCTGTTGACATTGAATGGGTGCGGATTCCAGGTGGTAGTTTTATAATGGGCTCCAGTGGCAAGGACGCTGAAGAAGACGAAACTCCCGCTCATAAAGTAAACGTCCCAGAATTTGAAATGAGCAAAACTCTAGTAACCCTTGATCAGTATAAGGCCTGCGTCGATGCAGGTGTGTGCGAGACCCCGGATACTGAAGAAGGCTGTAATTGGGGAAAATCAGATCGCGGAAACCATCCCATAAATTGCGTCGACTGGGAGCAAGCTCAAGCCTTTGCCACTTGGGCTGGAGGTCGTTTGCCCAGCGAGGCTGAATGGGAGTATGCGGCTCGAAGCGCCACCCGTGGCTGGAAGCATCCTTGGGGGAATAAACGAGCAAATTGTTCGCTGGCCGTAATGACGGAATCAAGTAAACGACAAGGCTGTGGCAATGACGGCACTTGGCCTGTTTGCAGCAAGCCAAAAGGCAACACAGCTCAAGGGTTATGCGATATGGCCGGCAATGTAATGGAGTGGGTCCGGGATTGGTATTACTACGGCTACAAAGGTGCCCCAAAGGATGGTTCAGCCAGGGAGGTAAAGGGAAGCCCATACAAGGTTTGTCGCGGCGGCTTCTGGGGTGGCCACGCCAGGAACATGCAAGCAGCTGTTCGTGTATACTACCCACCAGAGTTTCGCGAAAACTTCATAGGCTTCCGCATCGCTAGACCTGTGCCAGCCAAACATCCCGAGCCTAGAGATAAATTGGACGGCGATCTTGGACCGGACAGCGATGTTAGCCCGGACAGCAATGTTAGACCTGTGCCACCTAGTCCCCAGGATTTTGCCCCTAAAAACCAATCCAAGAAAATGTTTGAAACTTTCATAAAATGAAAGTATCCTACATTTTATGCAGACGCTTACCGAAAAAATCCTGCAAGCCGACCTTGGAAAGAGGGTCATTTTTCATAATCAGGTTGCAAGACTCGTAACCGGCTCTGACCAGCGGCGTTATAACTTGGTCAATCGCGCCCTCAACAGCGGTGAGCTGGTGTGGCTGCGGCGCGGGCTGTACATGCTTTCACCGAAAATCACCGGTTTCACGCCGCACCGGTTTGTGATTGCACAAGCTATTGTCCCAGGCTCCTTTGTAAGTATGGAAACAGCCCTTTCATGGCATGGATTAATCCCAGAACAAGTTCATTCAGTCCTATCAATGGTTCCCGGGCCTCGCTTGTTGGAAGTTGACCACGACCTGGTCGGACATTTTCAATTCCTACCAAGCGCCTTGGTCAAAGGCCAGTTTTTACAGATGGTTGACAGGCACCAATTCGGCCCTCAATTTGCCCTCGTCGCATCCCCAATCAGGGCAGTAACAGACATTATCTACATCAAAAAGCTACAACCACAGGATATGGAGCATTTATTCGACTTTTTGCGCATCGACCGCCATGATTTTCCAAAAATCTCGAAAGCAACCTGGAACATCTTGGCCAACACCTACCAACACTCAAGAATGGTCAAATGCATAAGAGCCCTACAACTGGAGCTGCAAGCACGTTGACGGGGCAGGATCAGGATCAGGGACAGAACCAGGACCAGGACCAGGATCAGGCACAAGAACCGCACAAGCCTCAAGAACCAGGCGGGGCCGGCCGTTTCTGTGTTGACGGCCCATGGTGGTTGTGATAACCAACTCTTTGTCCTCAATTGGGACCATGCAATGAAGCGCGTTTTCCAGTTTGTCATTCTCGGACTCGTCCTCTCCCCATCTAGTCCCGTCCTCAGCCAGTCCAAGCCCGTCGACATTCAGTGGGTCAGGATTCCTGGCGGCAGCTTCATCATGGGCTCCACCGATAATGTCGCTGACGCCGACGAAAAAGCCGTCCATCCAGTAAAGGTGCCAACCTTTGAAATCAGTAAAACCGAGGTCACCGTCAATCAATACATGGCCTGTGTCGTCGCCGGCGCCTGCACCGCACCCAACACCGGAGACGACTGCAATTGGGGCAAGTCCGGCCGCGGAAATCACCCCATCAATTGCGTCGATTGGCAGCAGGCTCAAGTATTCGCAAACTGGGCTGGAGGCCGCTTACCCACCGAGGCTGAATGGGAGTACGCAGCTCGCAGCGGCGGTCGTGACTGGAAATACCCCTGGGGCAATGAAGAAGCAACGTGCGCCCTCGCTGTAAAAGGCGGTTGTGGCCACACCAGCACAACCCCAGTTTGCGGCCTGGAAGAAGGCAACACCTCCCAAGGCTTGTGTGACATGGCTGGCAACGTCTGGGAGTGGGTCCAGGATTGGTATCACGACAGCTACAAAGACGCCCCCAACGATGGCTCTGCCTGGGTATCACCCCCAGGCACTCACCGGGTTGTACGCGGTGGCGCTTACCGCCTAGGCGCCCAATTTGTACGCTCGGCCAAACGCGGCATCAGCTTGCCCAGCACCCGCGACGACGATTTAGGCTTCCGCCTCGCCAAATCCGTGCGCTAATTTTCATTGACACCAACTGCTGCATCAAGGCACAATCGCCGCCGTGTGTTAGTCTTGGCGTTACAAGCTCCTGATTGCACGCTCTTTCTTTACCCGAGGTGATCGGCTCATGCCTAGTTACTGCCTTCATTGTTGCCTTGAGGATAATCTTTGTACTTGTGATGTCGCTACAAAGAGGCTTCCCGTCAATAATCCAGAATTTTGCCTGCCCGCTGGCACTTTGCTGGATGGTAAATATCTGATTGGTCGCGTTCTTGGTTCAGGTGGATTTGGTATCACCTACCTGGCGGTGGATGAGCTGCTTGGTCTTCGAGTGGCGATAAAAGAATACATGCCACGCGCTGAAGCAGTCAGAAGTTCCGATGGACGTACCGTTGAGCCAGGTACGCACCAAGACAGTGAGGCTTTTAATTTTGGACTGGAGAAGTTTCTCGAAGAGGCCCGAGTGCTGGCTCGTATCTCTAGCAGGGACAATCCTCGGATCGTCAGTCTGTTCAGTTTCTTTACAGCTCACGGCACCGCCTATCTTGTGATGGCTTACCTTGAAGGCCAGACCTTGGCGGAATTGTTGAGGTCCAGGGGCGGCAGTCTGCCTGAGCAGGAGGCCAAATACTATTTGACCGCCATCCTGGATGGATTGCGCAAGGTCCACAGCGAGGGGCTAATCCACCGAGATATCAAACCCCACAATGTTTTCGTGACCAATGACGGCGGCGTGAAGCTGATCGACTTTGGGGCGGCCCGTTATGCCCAGGGTGCCAGAAGCCGTGCTCTGACCCAGGTGTTGACGGCTCCCTACGCTCCATTTGAACAGTATTCTCAACAGGCTGCGCAAGGTCCTTGGACAGATCTTTATGCAGTGGGTGTCACCTTTTATGAGATGTTGACCGGTCGTCTTCCAGCAGATGCGCCCAGCCGGGTTGGCGACCCTTCGCTTGTGCTTCCTCATGCCGCTACTGGTGGTCAGGTTTCAAAGGAATTAGATGCCTTGGTTACAAAGGCAATGCATCCAGATGCATCCAAACGTTTTCAAACCGTAGATGAGTTTTTTAAGGCTCTCTCACTGCCGTCCTCGATAACCATTGAGCCTCAAGAGCCATTCAAGCGGGTGTCCAATGTTCCGGCACAGGGACATGTTGAAGTAGACCCGCCCCACATAAGCACAAGTACTCCCCCACCCGCACAGCGTTCGCTGCATCCGGCCATTTATGTTATAGGCACAGCTATAGTGGTTCTGTTGGCCGTTTTGGCATTTTACTTGATAAAGGGTGCTACAGAAGGGCCACCGGTAGTGGCAGAGGAGGCTGGGACGCATGGAGCACCGGAGCCTGTCAATCCTGAACCCCCGTCTCCAGTAGTGGATCGGTTTGGATTGGTGTGGGTGCGAATTGAAGGAGGTAGTTTTTATATGGGCTCCAATGATGGAGAACCTGATGAAAATCCTGTCCATCTTGTAACAGTACCAACCTTTCAAATGACTAGAACTCCGGTGACGGTCGATCAGTTTAAGGCTTGTGTTGACGCTGGTGCCTGCACTGCACCCGGTACCCACGCTAGTTGTAATTGGGGTCAACCAGATCGTGGCTCTCACCCTGTTAATTGTGTTCGTTGGTCTCAGGCACAGGCTTTTGCTAATTGGGCTGGAGGTCGTCTACCCACCGAGGCTGAGTGGGAGTATGCAGCTCGTAGTGGGGGTCGTGATTGGAAATATCCCTGGGGTAATGAAAAAGCAACTTGTGACCGGGCTGTAATGAGAGATAGCAGTGGTGGCGGCTGTGGCAGCAATGGCACTTTGCCAGTCTGCAGCAAACCAATGGGTAACACATCTCAAGGTTTGTGTGACATGGCTGGGAACGTCTGGGAGTGGCTCCAGGACTGGTATCATGATAGCTACGATGGTGCGCCCAGAGATGGTTCAGCCTGGGAATTGCCGCCAAGCACCAGCCGATCTGAGCGCGGCTGCTCCTGGCTCGGCGGCTACAAGAACTTACTGGCAGCGAATCGCAACGACGAAGACCCTAACCGCCGCTACGCGACCAACGGCTTCCGCCTCGCCAAATCCGTGCGCTAGGCGGGCGCGGGGACAGGGACGGGGACAGGGACAGGGGCAGGGACAGGCGCGGGGACAGGGACGGGGACAGGGTCAGGGTCAGGTTGGTTATTTTTGGGGCGGGGCTTTCGCTCTTGACGTTGGGCATAAATCCGGTTACTTTATGCGCCGCTTTTGTGCTCGTTGACAATTTTTGGTGACGATTCCCGTTGGTGGCTGCTGATGGATGACCAATATTGGATGAAACTGGCGCTGGCCGAGGCCGAGGCCGCTTTTGAGGCCGGTGAGGTTCCAGTTGGTTGTGTCATCGTTGCTGGGGATCAGATCCTTTCAAGAGGGCAAAATCAAGTAGTTAGACTTGGTGACCCAACCGCCCATGCCGAGTCCCTGGCCATAAGACAGGCCATGAACGCCGGGCGCTTCAAGGTTGCCGGGGCTACCTTGTACGTGACGATGGAGCCGTGCCTGATGTGCGCTGGCGCCATATTGCTTGCCCGCCTTGGACGCGTTGTCTATGGTTGTGACGATCCCAAGGGTGGGGCCGCTCGAAGCCTTTACACCGCCCTCAGTGACGAGCGCCTGAACCACAGGTGCAAGGTCACACCAGGAGTCTTAGCCCAGCAGGCATCCGACCTGTTGAGCTCGTTCTTTGAAGAATTGCGTAACCGTCGATAATGGCGGTACTTTTGTTGGAGAGATGACCGAGCTGGCCGAAGGTGCACGACTGGAAATCGTGTGCAGGTTTACCCCTGCCGGGGGTTCGAATCCCCCTCTCTCCGCCATTTTTCACGAACCTGGAGAGCTGGCCGAGAGGTCGAAGGCAGCTGACTCGAAATCAGCCGTGGGTGTATGCTCACCGGGGGTTCGAATCCCTCGCTCTCCGCCAAACAATCAACAATTTGCCTGATTTATCTGGCCTTAAGTCGCCCCCAATTTGGATTCTTGTTTGCCTTTAATTTATAGTAAAGCGCCCTTTGCGGACCGAGAACAGCTTCCATGAAAAGAAATGTCGTTGTGGCCGGCACATTTTATGAGTCAGACCCGAAGAAGCTGAAGAAATACTTAAAAAACCTACTTTCCACATCCTCTTTGACGCTTGATGAGCACGAAAAAGAACCGCTTGCCGTCATGGTTCCACACGCAGGTTACAGTTTTTGTGGCAAGGTGCTATCCGACATTTATCAAGGCATTAAAGTCCCCAATCGCGTGATTATTTTGGCCCCAAACCACACTGGATTGGGGCAGGCTGTGTCTGTATCGCCGGCCGCCTGTTTTGAGACTCCCATTGGGAATATTCAAAACGATAAAGAAATTGGGAGGTTATTGGTTGAATCAGGACCCTTTGTTTGGGACGAACTAGCCCACCTTCAGGAGCATGCCATCGAGGTGCACCTGCCGCTGCTTTTGACAAAAAATCCAAAGGTTAAAGTCACCGCCGTTTGTCTGCGGACCAACGGTTTCCAGGCATGCGAGGAAATGGGTAACAAGCTTGCTGCTGTACTGACGTCGATTCCCGAGCCTGTGTTATTGGTTGCCAGCTCTGATATGAACCACCATGAACCCTGTAACGTCGCGCTGCGCAAGGATAGAATGGCGCTTGACAGGATTTCAGATATTGACCCAAGGGGGTTATTCACCGCCGTTGTTGAACACAACGTCTCCATGTGCGGTCTGGTCCCAATGGTGGTCGTCCTTGTGGCCGCAAAGGCCCAAGGCGCCAAGCACGCTAGAGTGGTCTCCTACTGCACAAGCGGCGATTACAACGGCGACATGTCCAGCGTAGTAGGCTATGCCGGGGTTATCGTATCAAAAGGAGCACATGACGGAGACAGACCCAAGCTTGTTTCGATGTAGGCCCATGGGCAGACTCAGGGACGGGGACAGGGGCAGGTCGCTACCTGAGCATCCGTTAACCACGGTGCTTTTGCCCTCCATGCTGTAATGTGTGCTTTCGGTATCATTCGTCTGGCTCCAGGTCGGTGTTGATGATCAGCTTCCACTTGGTGTTGCGCTTAGCCTTCGCTATTGGCGCGGCACGCCGTAGAGGCGTGTAGCTTCTTGCTTGTTCTTGTACGAAAGGATTGAGGGCCGCGGCCAAGTCCTCGTGGCCGACCAGCCCTAGAATGTAGCCAAGCCGCTGCGACCAACTGATGGGCGAGAGCCTTGCGACCTCAAGCAGCTTCATCACGTCAAGTCCCTCGGCCAGCTCTTCGATGATTGTGGCCACGTTGCCCAGTCCACCGGCGTGGTTCGGGTAGCCAACGAGCTCAAGCGCAGTCACTTCAGGAGTAGCGTAATGTAAAACACCGCGAGGCGTGTTAATCGTGGTAACAGGCATACTCTCCAGATCGCCACGAGCGATGAAGCCGACCCGCACCTTACCACATGAGATCGCAGCTCTATTCTTACGCACCACCACCTGACAAAACTGCGGACGCTGGTGCGCCGCCCCGTGTCGCTCAGCTGCAGACAGCAACCCCAGATAATAAGGCTCACCCCACGCGTTCATGAGTTGGTCGATAAAATGCTCAGCCGGCAGACAGCCTAGTCTCCGGTACTCGGGCGGCACGATCACGTGGAAACTACGTACAGGCTCTGCAATGAACCCTTGCGCCTTCAGCCGTCGCAGCTGGCCTCGCACAGCAGCCTGGCTACCACCAAGTGCCTCAAATGCCTCCGCAGAACTGAAGTGGCAGCGTCCGTTCGAGGCCAACTCATCTATGTACGCTCGGGCACTCATGTGCACATCTTCCAGAAAACACGGCGTCAAGAATTGACTTAGAAACGCAACTGGAATCTGTTACGTTTCTTGGCTAATATAACGTTAAGCGTTACTTTTGGCAAGATTTGTATTGCTCAGACTCAGGGATTCATCACTGTGTAGTAGTAGCTGCCTCGGCCTTTGAATTCTTGTGGTTTTCCATCGACTTCTACTTCTATGGCGTAGATGCCGTCAAAGTAATACATCACTGGTTTTGCGAATTTCGAGATTATGAAGCGGGCGGCGGCACCTGATGATTCAAGGTAGTCTTCGCTGGACGTCAGCTTTGTTGCCTTGATGGCGCCTCTAAAATTGCCTTTTTGTGTGGTTCCTGAAATCTCCATCAACCGTGGTGCCTGGTAGCCTGATTTTTTAGGGTCAACGTAGGGATCAGACAGCGATACGTTGAAATCGACCGACTCAAACACAACCTTGCCATTTCTGAACAACACCGCCTGTCTGATCGGAGCCCCGCCATAAACCTTCGGAGTCCTGATATCCGACACTAGCAAAGTCGTTTTTTCGCCCAAAACTCGAAATCTGGCCCACGTTTGAGCCTGCTCATGCGGACCAATGCTGGCCACCGAATGGTCTGAATGGATTAACCCTTTGATTTGATGCTCTTTATTGTTGTCTTTGGTCTTAACCGTTCCGCTGACCTTGCCTACTGGAACTAGGTACTGGAATGCATAATAACGGGTCTTCTTTTTGCCATACTGAGCCTTGGCAGTCCCAGGTTTCCACGGTTGGGCGATGTTTTCTATGACCAATTCAGCTGATAACTCTTTGTTTTCAAGTTGAATTTTTAGGTTGTTCAGCGGCCCACTCAAACGGTTGTCCCCAAATTGCAACAGGAATTGATCCTTCTGCCAGGACCACTGGCTGCTGGAATATTCGGAAGTTGTCTTGTATTTGCGGCCATCAGGAGTACCAAATTCAACTTTTACAAAGCCTTTGCCGTCGCCTGGCCCCATATTGCTGATTAAAAACTGCACATAGGCCGTGTAGCCATCATCAAGGCGAAACACAAAAGCCCACCACTCGCTGTAAAACTCGTTGGTCTTGTTTTCAGGCCGATCATAATGGGGAAGCGCGTCTTCAAGCTTTACTTTAGTTGAACCTGGTTCAAAGGGGGTTAGCGGGTCAGCATGTAAAAGAGCTGGAACAAGCATCAACACAAGCGCGAAATAGACTGATTTCATAAAAAAGCCTCCATAAACAGCATCGGTCGCAGACGTCTCAGGCCTCAAAGTATTCTTAACATAGTTGGAACTAGCAAAAATTCCAATGATATTTCAAGGCCCTTGCGTCGCCTTATGCTTTAACATTTCAAGCACTTCGTCAACTGGTGCACCTTTTTCAACAGCCAGCTGGCAGATGTTGGTGGCGCGTACCACATCTGGCTGACTCGCCAACAGGATGCAGAGGTTTCCCAAGGCCGCTGGCATTCCTGGGCGCATCTCAATCGCCTTGACCAAAGAATCCATCGCCTCTTGAGGCCGGCCTAGCTGCATCAACACTCTGCCCCTGTTATTTAACGCCGATGCATTAGTCGGGTCTATTGATAGGGACCGTTCAATCGCCGTCAATCCAGCCTCCAGATCGCCATCTTGTTGCAGCGCCAGTCCCAGATTGTTCCAAAGCCTAGTTGACCCAGGATATGCCGCAAGCGATGAATCAAACAGCGATTTTGTGTTCTTGAAATCGCTGTTTCTGGAGGCCAGCATCCCCATAAATCCAAGGCAAAACAGTACTACAACAGCGGCGGCGCCAAAACCGATAAAGCGGCTTGAGACTTTCGTGCGCAAAAATTCGGCAATCCCGACCAAAATCAGCGCAAATCCAGCAGATGGAAGGTACAGCAAGCGCTCTCCAAACAACACCGAGCTCGGGATTATCAAGTTGGAAATTAAGGCATATGGGATGGCCAAAACGGCTACTCCAACGGCTATCAAGGCGCTTTTATGTTTGGAAAAAGCCGACCAAAAGTATAAAGCCAACCCGGAAATGATTATTACGAACCCGACCAAGGCCAAGCCCAAAGAAGCTGTCTGGGGTAGTCCAGTGGCGTTAAAACCATAATCAACAGTTGTCTTCATGGGAAAAACCAATAAAGACAGCGCAAGTGGGACCAGGTTCAAGGCCGATTTGATGCGTTCAAAGGGACCAACCAAGACAAGCGGGTTGTCCTGCCAGGGGATGTGAGCTGTTGTAATGCTTCCAAGGGCCCAATAGCGCAGGCCTAAGTATGTGATTAACATCACGAAAGCTGTTCCTGCCATAGCGGCGATGGTTTTCCAGGAAGAGCCGGGCAGCGCAGCTCCAACCGCTATCAACAAGAAGGGAATGGTGACAGCGCCTTCCTTGAACAAAAGCGCAAGAATGGTCACTGTGCCAGTCAAAATCAGCAGCAGGGCCCTTTGTTTTTTGTCTTGTTGCCGCGTCCCAATTTCAGGGCCAAGTGACTGAAACGCTTTGACCGCCAAAATAAGCAGGGCCAGAATAAGCAGGGTGCTTGTCAGCTCTTCCCTGGTAACTACAAAAAAGATGGCCTCGGCGTGGATTGGGTGAGCAGCAAACCACAAGGCCCCAAGAGCCGAGGCCGTGATACCGGCACCCAAACTCAGTGCTAAAAGCATCAAAGCTACCGAAGCAGCACCATGAAGCATCAGGTTGGTGAGCCTGTACAACAACGGGTTTAGCCCGACCATCTTGTGGGTGGCAGCAAGTGATAAAACCGAAAGAGGCCTGTAGTTTGGGGTATGACTGTAGTTAGCCGTAGACCCCCAAGCGTTTGAAGAAAATATTTCTTTGACATCCAGCGAATCAACCACAAGCGGATTGTTTACAACCGCCCAGTTGTCATCAAACAGAAATGGATAATTCAAACCTCTGAGTCCCGGCAGCACAGCCGCCAAGAAGACTAAAGCGGCAAGGCCAGCGATTGCGAATCTAGGTTGCACGTTTTTCAAAGGTATCTCAAAGGCAAAGACGCTTGGGTATTATACACCGGAAGGGCTGGGACTGGGACAGGAGCGGGGGCGGGGACAGGAGCGGGGGCAGGGACAGGTGCGAGGGTGGGGCAGGTGCGGGGCAGGGGCGGGGGGAAGGGTGAAGTGTGAAGGGGCAGGGACAGGGAGATGATCGTGGTGATCTGCAGGATTTGGAGCTAAGAAGAGGTCGAGAGGGCACCCTGCAACATGGTCCGGGGGCAATCCTGGAGGGCGCTATCGGGAGTTGC
>LSQX01193030.1_pt2 | contig 73705 bp, 61 predicted proteins | sample 654561 | NCBI WGS metagenome assembly LSQX01 (sample SAMN04489861, study PRJNA283612) | anaerobic digester metagenome | isolation source: 4 biogas reactors fed with cattle manure at either 37C or 55C with and... | place: Denmark: Kongens Lyngby | collected 2014
GCCACCCAGGAACGCCAAAATGCGCTCAGGGCCATGCTCAAAGAGCCGCCGGACCTGCTCCTGGTCCTGGGCGGCTACAACTCCTCCAACACTTCGCACCTGGCCGAGATGGGTGAAGCAATCCTGCCCACCTATTTCATCAAAGGGGCCGAGGAGATTATCTCCACAGAGCTCATTCGCCATTATGACTTTCACGTCAAGTCGGAAATAGAGACCTCTCCCTGGCTGCCCGCCGATAAAAAAACAATCACAATCGGTATCACCGCCGGAGCCTCCTGCCCCAATAACATTATTGAAAACACGATCCTCCGTCTGGGTGAACTCAAAAACCTGAAAATCGAAGACTATATCCCATAATCTCCCCATAGCCTTGCATGTCTGATCGTCTTATATCTGGCGTACTATCTTCTCCGGACGCAACTCTGGATGCCACGTTGCGCCCTTCTCTTTTTAGTGAATTTACCGGCCAAAGCAAGGTGCGTGAACGTCTGGAAATCGCGCTGGAGGCCGCCCTCCAGCGCTCGGAGCCGCTGGACCACGTACTGCTTTCCGGGCCTCCGGGCCTGGGCAAGACCACCATTGCCAATATCATCGCCAGAGCAATGGGCGGTAACCTCAAAAGCACCAGCGGCCCCACCATTGAAAAGGCCGGAGACCTGGCCGGGCTCCTCACCAACCTGGAAGCGGGCGATATTCTCTTTATTGATGAGATACACCGCCTGCAACGCACCATTGAGGAGTATCTCTACCCGGCCATGGAAGATTTTAAGCTCGATATCATTATTGACCAGGGGCCCAACGCCCGCTCAGTCCGCCTCAACCTGCCCCGCTTCACTTTGATCGGTGCCACCACCCGCGCAGGCCTCCTCACCCCGCCGCTGCTGACCCGCTTCCCAATCAAAGAGCGGCTGGATTACTACACGGGCGAGGAACTGCAAAAAATAGTCCACCGCTCCGGCTCCATCCTGAACGTGGAGATCACCGAAGAAGGCGCTCTGGAGGTCGCCCGCCGCAGCCGTGGCACTCCGCGTATCGCCAATAACCTCTTGCGCCGTGTCCGCGATTATGCCCAGGTCAAGGGCGATGGCGTGGTCAATGCGCAAGTCGCCGATAAAGCGCTGGCAATGCTCGATATTGATAACGATGGATTGGACGAAATGGATAAACGAATTCTGGAAACCATCATCGTGAAGTTTGGCGGTGGCCCCGTCGGTATCTCCTCTCTGGCCGTTGCTGTCGGCGAAGAAAGAGATACCCTGGAAGAGGTCTACGAGCCATACCTCATCATGAATGGCTACCTGAACAGGACTCCCCAGGGCCGCGTCGTCACGCCGCTGAGCTACAAAAAAATCGGTTTTAATCCCTCCTCCGCAACCGCTCAAGACCGCCTTTTCTAGCCTGCATTCATGAGAGAACGCATTCAAGACTGGATTGAGTCACTGGAAATTTATGTTCTGGACGTCATCACTCTGCGCCGGACCGATCGAAAAGCGGTAGCTGTCCGCGGCCTCCTCTACTGCCTCTCTATTCTCTTTGAAGGAATCGTCAAGATCAGGAAGTTCCTCTACGAGGTCCGGATTTTAAGAGATACCACTCTGGGGGTTCAAATCATAGCCGTTGGGAACCTGACAGTGGGCGGCACCGGCAAAACGCCGGTTGTGGAGAAGTTCGCCCGCGAGCTGACCGACCAGAACCGCAAGGTCGCCATTCTCTCGCGAGGCTACCGCTCCAAACCCAAACCGCTCTCCCAGCGCTTTCTGGATACCATTCTTTTCCGCCGCGAGTCTTCTCCGCCCAAGGTCGTCTCTGATGGCAAATCGCTGATGCTTGACAGTGAACAGGCGGGCGATGAGCCCTTCATGCTCGCTTCCAATCTCAAAAACGTGGTCGTACTGGTCGATAAAGACCGCGTAAAGAGCGGGCGCTATGCCGTGGAGAAGTTTGGCTGCGATATCCTTCTCCTGGATGATGGCTTCCAATACTGGAAACTGCATGGCCGGCGCCAGGATGTCGTCCTGATTGATGCCCAGCAGCCTTTTGGGATTGAGGGACTCTTGCCGCGTGGAACCCTGCGTGAACCGCATGAACACTTGAGCCGTGCCTCCGTCATTTTCATCACCAAAAGCAACGGCCAGACCAAAGCATTGAGAGAGCGCATCGCCAAATACAATAAACACGCCTCCATAATTGAATGCGTCCACGACCCCAAATATTTCGTCAATGTCTATAACGACAACGTCCGCATTGATGATCTCTCCTTTATCAAAGATAAAAAGATAGCCTGTCTCTCGGGCATCGCCCAGCCCCAGAGCTTTGAGGAAAGCCTGGTCGGCCTGGGTGCAGAGCTGGTCTATACCAAAAGCTTTGCCGATCACCACCGCTATACCCAGCAGGAAATCTTGAACGTCATCAACCGCAGCAAGCGCCGCGGCGCCGAGTTCATCATCACCACCCAGAAAGATGCCGTTCGCTTCCCCAGGCTGGATCGCCGAGACCTCGATATTTATTACCTTCGCGTAGAAGTGAAGATTATAGCCGGTGCCACCAGCTTCAACGATTGCGTCAAAAAAATCTGTTTCAGCCAATAGCCTTTTCGTCCATGGTCATCCTCTACTATCCGCTCCGCCTGCTTCTCTTCCTCATAGGGGCCTTGCCGGTCTCTTGTGCTGCGCGGCTGGGGCGCTTCTTTGGGGCAATCGCCTGGTGTATAGATAAGAGGCACCGCCAGGTCACTATTGATAACCTGCGGCTGGTTTTTGGGAAGGAGCTCTCGGAAGCGCAGATACGCGCACTTGCTTTTGAAAACTATAAACGTGTCGTCGAGGCTTACTTCTCCGCCATTTGCACTTTGCAGATGAGCGAAGAAGCGCTCCAGAAATATATGACACTGACGGGAGTTGAAAATATTCCGCCTCAGAACGATCCCAATTATGGAGTTTCGCGCGTTGGCCTGATCGGTCACTTTGGCAACTTTGAGCTCTACGCCAAAAACTCTGCCAAGCTCCAGGGGCTTCAGTTTGCCACCACCTATCGCGGTCTGGATAATAAGCTTGGTGACCGGCTCCTGGAAACGCTCCGCTCCAAAAGCAACTGCCTCTTTTTTGAACGCCGCAGAGAAGGAGCCGCCTTGAAAAAAGCGATGGTTTCCCAGCCCCTTCTGGTCGGTCTTTTGGCTGATCAACACCCGGGCGATCGTGGTATCTGGCTCCCTTTCATGGGTATTGAGTGCCTCTGCTCGACCTCCCCTGCCGTCTTCGCACTCCGCTATAACTGCCCGATTATCCCTGCTTTTTGCTATCGCAGAGCTCCCGGCCGCTGGAAAATCGTCATAGATAAAACCATCCATTCCAAGGTAAACGGTAAACCGCGCTCAATCCGTGAAATCATGGTAGAGGTCAACGCTGCCTATGAACGGGCCATTCGCCAGGACCCTGCCAACTGGTTCTGGCCTCACCGCAGATGGAAATCGTATTACAAGCGTCTGGAAAACCAAAAAAAAGAAAATGCCCATGAACCCCCTCAACCCTAACTCCGGCAGAATTCTGATTCGTTCGGTCAATTGGCTTGGCGATGCCATCATGACGCTGCCGGCTCTGGCGCTCATCCGCCAGACGCTCCCCAGCTCCCATATATCTTTGCTGGTACCGCAAAAACTGACCGATCTCTGGCTGGATCAACCCTACGCCGATACCATCCTCTCCTTTGAACCAAAAGAGGGGCTCTTTACCTCTGCGCGCTTTATCGGGCTGGCAAAGGCCCACACGGCCCTGGTCCTTCCCAACTCACCCCGAAGCGCGCTGGAGCTCTGGCTTGCTCATATCCCCTACCGCTTTGGTTACCATGCCAAGTGGCGTTGCGCCTTTCTCTCTGAAGCCATCCCCTATCCCCAAGACCACACACCAATGGGCAAGCGCTCCATCCGGCAAATCAGAGAGCTGGCTGAAAATCAGAAAGAACCCCAAAAATTCAGCTATTCAGCCCAGGCACACCATATCTACCACTACGTCCACCTGGCAAAACACTTCCTCGAATACCTGGGAACAAAACCTCAGCTTCCAATCGACCTGACCCCACTGCTCAAAATCTCCACCAGAAAACAAAATGAGGTCAAAGAGTTTTTCGGCATTCAAAGCTCCTCAGCCGATTCCCCGCTTCTGGGTGTCAACGTCGGCGCCGAGTATGGCCCCGCCAAACGGTGGCCCCTGGAAAACTTCGCCATCACGATGGCCACCCTCGCAAAGGAAGAAAATGTACGCTGGATGCTCTTTGGCGGACCCTCGGACCGCGCCCAGGCTCAGGAGCTCAGAGAGCGCTGCTGCACCATTTACCCTGAAACCTTTATATACCAACTGACCGGCAGAACCACGCTCAACGAACTGGCACTGCTGGCCAACCTGTGCGAGCTCTTTCTCACCAACGATACCGGCCCGATGCATGTGGCCGCAGCAGCCCAAACAACCGTTCTCACTCCTTTTTTGAGCACCTCCCCAGAGCTCACCTGCCCGGGCTCACCCCTGAATGATAAGCTCCACGCCAATCGGCACATCCTCCTTAAAACCTCCCGGACCCCCTGCTCACCCTGCTTTCTCAAAGAGTGCCCCATAGACTTCCGATGCGCCCGCGAGTTCCCGCCCGAGCTCGTCATCTCAGCCATCAGGAAACATCTTGGCCGCCCCTAGCGGACCTCCTCATACCAGACCATCTGAATCGACTCGAGCACCCCTTCTGAGCACCCCTCCTCCGTGCCCTTGAACCCCGGCAACTGCATCACCATTTCCTGCAGCCGCGGAAAGCTCAGAGAAAGCGGGTCCATATCCGGATAAGCGTCAGCCAGCGCCCAGCCAATTTGGTCTGTATCATCCCAGTTCAATTCCATAGCAAACTACTCCTGCCAGTCATTGTCCACTTTAGGTTCATTACAAAGATAGTAAAAGGCTGGCGGGAAGTTCTTCCAGATTGTCCTGCTGGTTTTCACCTCGCCAAAACAATGGTCCAACTGCCTTTTGAGCCTCTGCGCCCGCGGCAGCACCCGTGCATGGACATAGGCAAAGGTGAGAAACATTCCGTCCGGCGCCAGACATTGAACCACCTGCGAAATAATCGCATCCTGCACCTCTTGCGGCAATACCGCCCAGGGCAACCCGCTGATAATCACATCCGGAGCCCCCGCCCCCTGCTCAGCCAGATACTTGCACATTTCCGCTGCCGAGCCATGGTAGAAGGCCCGGTTCGGGAAGCGCACGCGCAGATGCTCTATGCACCGGCCATCAAGCTCAATGCCCAGATAGTTGGCTGCAGGCGGTATCTTTTGCAAAATCGCCTCCGTGATGGCGCCAGTGCCGCACCCCAGCTCCACCACCGTACGGGCCTCAAAGAGCCAGGGGAAATCGGTCATCGCATCCGCCAATGAACGCGAGCTCGGAGCCAACGCCCCAACGTGAGAGGGATTCTTCAGAAATGTTTTGAGAAAAAGCAGCGTTTCACTTTTGGCCAATCCATTGCGGGAGCATCCGTTCCCGCGATTCTTTTTTGAGGAGGGCTCGTGAAACTTTTTCATTTCATGATCAAGAGCGCTTCTTTGCCACTCATCCCCTCTTTTACCCCCAGGAGGGCCGCCGCGGAGGATACTTTTTTCACCTCCGCTTTGAGCATATCCTCATAGGATTTAACCCCGGTCACAATCGCCAAAGCATCTCCCAGCCTTTCAGCCGCCTCAACACTCAGATACCCGCAGCCCAGCATCCCCTTACTGCCTTGTATCAGCAAAAGAGAGCCACTACGAACCGGTATCATATCAGCGCGAAATTGATAAGAATCTATTGTCAGCATTTTATTTTATTTCTACAGAAAGGATTTATCCCTCTCTGCTTTACCTGAACGAACCTCAGACAAGGAGAAAACGGGCCGCCGTTTCCTCCCCTTTTCAAACTATCTCTGACTTGAGAAAACCAAACTTTCCTCCACGCCACAAATAGCACTACTTGAGCCAAACTTCAAAAAAATAGGTACCGGAGCCCAAAAACAATAAACGCTCCCGGAGCTCTTTCACCTGGATTCCTTTCACATTTGTCACCGGCTCAGCGCCCTCAAACACATTCTCCAGAGAGACGGGGAACTTCATCTCAGCCGTGCAGTTGGGCGGCACCACGACCTTCACAAACATCTTGTGATGGCGCACCTCCCAGTTGCAGACAATCTCGCCGGCAATGGAGTCATAAGAGCTTTCCACCTTGGAGAGCCCTTTTTGTCCGGGCAGATAACCAGGCTCAATCTGGAAATGCCTGAAGCCCCGGCTGCTACTCTCCCTGGGTGGCTTGATGCCTCCCAAACCTTCTATGAACCAGTTGCCGACATAGAGATAGGAGCTGTGCAGAAAACTATGGTTCTTATTGCCATCGCCTTCCCAGTCCTCCCAGAATGTGGTCGCTCCCTGCCGCAACATATCCCCCCAGCTTGGGTAATCCCTCGCTGCAACCATCGGGTAAATCAAGTCATTGCGGTTAGCCTCCTGCAATGCTTTAAAAAGAAACGCCCCGCCGGTAATCCCCGCATGAATATGCCCCTTGCGGATCTGGAGGATATCCTCCTCAAGTCGTTTCCAAGTCTCCGCTCGAAGCCCCTCCGGGGGAGCTTCCGCCAGAAGCGCCATCGCCTGATAAGCCTGTAAACCACTCCCATAGGCGCCTGTTTCCGAGTTCAGAAAACGTTTATTCGTCGCCGTGCGCACCTCTTTTGCCCGTGCCCGCCAGGTATCTGCATCGCTGCTCAAGCCCAATACGTCGGCAACCTTCGCCATCAGCTCCAGGTTATAAACCCAGTAGCAGTTGTTCAGACAAAGATTTTCTTCTGCAGTCCCACCAGTGGCACCAGGCCTCAGCCAGTCACCCAGGAACTGAATGCTGGGTCCCCAGGGAACCAGGATGCCATCCTTTGAGTTTTCTTCCAGAAACCCAAGCCAGCGCTGCATGGCCGGGTAAGTCTCTTCCAGTATCCTCCTGTCACCGTACTGCAAGTAGACCTCCCAGGGCATGAAGATAATGAAGCCGCTCCAGGCAGGCCCTCCGCCGCCCCAATAGGTCGGTGCGGTATAGGGAACCCAGCCATCTTCCCGCTGCACATCACGCCAGTCGGCTGCCCATTTGTAATAGAGGGCTCCGAGCCCAAAGTTCCCCAGCCCCATGTTCAGAGTTGCGCTGCCATCGCCGCCGTAGCCCATTCGTTCGCGCTGTGGGCAGTCCACGACGTAGCCACCCAGGGAGAGATTCTCAAAAGTCCAGAGGGCTGTCTCATAAATTCGGTTAAAGAGCTCGTTGTCGCACTTGAAGCTCCCAGCCCGTTCGTAGTCGGTATTGATCACATAGCCCGAAATATCTTCCACGCTCGGCAAATAGTCCAGCCCTTCCACGTAGACCCACCGGCCAGTGGCATAGTTAAAACGATGCTCAAACACCCCTTCTCCCGACTCACCGAATATATAGGAAGAGGTCAGAAAAAACGTATTCTCCCTGTCTGGCCGCTCTGACCAGCGCATATCCACCCGCTGCCCAGGCTCACCCTTCATTTTGAAGCGCAGCCAGCCGGTATAGTTGCACCCCATATCGATCTTAATGAGACCCGAATCAAGCTCTTCAACACTTACCGGCTTCAGCGTTCCGATCAATCGGTTCCCTTCCACCCGGTTGGCCGAGACCTGAATGCCTGGCGTATAGACCTTGACCGCCTTCCAGTCCGAGTCATCCAGCGTGGGGCTGCTCCAATCTTTCAGCTCCTGCCGTGCATCATAAAGCTCCCCGCCAAAAGAGGGCCACATCCAGATACCCAGCAGGTAACTGGGGCTCGGGTGGCTCTTCCAGGTCGAATCCGTAACCCATTGCGTCTGCTTTTTACCCTCTTTGGCGTTGAAAGTCAGCTCTGCCTGCGCCAGCACCATCGGCGTGCGCGGTTTATCCGCAGTCTCATAGTAGACATAGCCACCCCAGCCGACACCAAGCCAGAAGACCACGCTGTTTTTTCCCTTTTGCAGATAGGAGGCAATGTTGTAGGTCTTATAGAGGGCCCTCTTGCTCAAATCCGATACACTCGGGCTCAACACCTCATCGCCCACCCGCACGCCGTTAATGTAGAGCTCGTGATAACCGCAGGAAGCAACATACATCAGAGCGCTGGCGGGGAGCTCCTCAAGCTCATAGGTCTTGCGTATCCAGGGGTTCGCCATGCTTGGCTCCGGATTGGCCATATCTTTACTCGGAGTAAAAACCTCATCCGTCCCAATCCATTCGGCATACCAATCTTTTTCGCGCATCGGTCCCACGCTCCAAAAGGCCGGCTGGCTCCACCGGCTCCAGTTGCCGTTCTGGTCTGCCACCCGTACCCGCCACCAGCAGTTCATCGGATAGCGCAATGCCTCACCCTCATATTCTATCTGGGCGGTCTCTGAGCTCGTCACCGCTCCTGAATCCCAGAGGTCTGCCTGGCCCAGTCTCAAAAGCCGCTCAGAGCTGGCTACCTGAACCCGGTATGACTGCTGCGCCAACCCCCGAGAGCTCCGGCTCCTGGCATCAAGTTTCCAGAAAAGACGCGGATTCTTGACATCCAGCCCCAACGGGTTCTTAAGGTACTCACACCGCAGGTCCACCGGCTCCACGCTGCTAAAAAGCGCCCAGCCTGCCGAGGGCATCAAAATAAACCCCAAAAAAACTACACTTGCCAAAAATGCCTTAATCTCTCTTCTCATACCTTTATGATAACCTTTAATTTCTTGTTTTATTTTTCCAGTTCAACAATTTCAATCGTCTTCCAATAGGCCGCTTCCCACGACCAGCCGTTAGGCTGATTAATCAACTCCAGCTCCAGTTCGCCATCATCAGCAAACTGCGTTAAATCCAGAGTCAGCTTCAGCCAGTGATTCATCGTTGTCGCTTTGCCCACCAGTCCGCGGTAAAGCTCACGGTCGCCAGCCTTCACAATCAAGTCAAAATCCCCCTGCGGATCGTTCCCCACCTGCAGGTTCAGAACTGTGCGCTTATCTTTGTTCAGCGGAATCGTCCTCTTGAGCGAGCAGCCGGTTTCACGGTCCAGCGGGTGAACACAGAGAACATCCTTCTCTCCCTGCCAGTCCTGACGCAGTCCCGGGCTCATATCTTCTCCGCAGTTGGATATCTCCCAGCCTGGGAAAAGCTCCTCAGTCGCTTTCTTCGCCGCTGCCGGTGTTGAGCTCCAGCTGATTTGCGCCATCTCTTCGGCTGTGAAGCGGCTTTCCGCAATCGGCTCGGGGTCCCAACTATAAACCAGTTTGCTCGGTTTGACCCCTATATCGGGGATGACAAAAATCTCTTCTCCGGCTTCATTATGGGTGATCTCCCCGCCATATTTTACCACTACCTGCCGCGCCAGTTTCTCCGATACGTCCAGCAGCGTCGGATAGTTGTAAGCCGTATGGTCAAAGCGTCTCTCCCTGTCGAGCTTCTCTGTATAAGTAGCAGGCAGTGCCTCAAAGCCAACCGTCGTGAAAATCACTCCGCCCGAAGAAGAGGGATTGCAATCTGAATCTTGCCCTCCACGGCAGGAGATCACAATCGTCTCCATCAAATCCCGCTCGCCATAGAGAAGCCCCAGCAACACGTAAGCGCCATTAATCTTGCAGTCAATGCCCCCATTGGATGCTTTCTGGTATTCGGGGTCCTGGCGATACTTCTTCTGGCACTCCTGCCAGGTTGCTTGCCAGTCGCCGGGATATTGCTTGTACCATTTAAGCATGTCGCGCGCCATCTCCGCATATTGGCTTTCGTGGGGAATAGCCTTCAGCGCGGTTTCCACCAGGCGCACAGGGTCCGTTTCAAAAAAGGCCTCTGCATAAAGCGCCCCAATAAACTGCCCCGCATAGAGCCCGTCGCCATAGTTCATCAGCCGCCCAAACGTCTCCCCCAGGTCAACCGCTGCCTGCGGGATGCCAGGGGCGATCAGCCCGGAAAAATCGGCTTCAATCTGGTAATCAATATCATTGGGGCAATTATTGAACTGCGGATGGCTCGAATCCGGCGGCGCAATCCCCCGTCTCAGGTTCTTACGGCCCGCAGCGTTCGCACACCAGAGAGGATACTCGCTATTGGCGAAATCAATCCCCGCCTGCCGAATGGAGCAATCCAATCCATACTCCTCCAGCGTCCTCAGAAACGTCATCTCCACATAAATGTCATCCTGCCCAAAAGCTTCATTGACCATCTCCGGCTTCCAGGCGGGCACCGATTCCAGAGGGATGATCTCATCGCACCAGCGGAATTCCGTCGGTCCGCCAACGCAGACCCCCACGATCTGCCCAATCCAGCCTGCCGCCATCTTGTCGCGGTACTCCTTCACCGTAATAGTGCGCGGCTGCGCCTGCAGAGCGAGCGCCATCAATGCGAGCGCCAAACAAAAAGAAAAGCATTTACCCCTAAAAAACATGCAATCATTCTACTCTTCCCGCTTCCATTAAGCAAGCTGCATATCAAGCAAAAGAAATTCTTTTTTTCTTTAGGCAAAGCCCGAAGACGAAGAAACCACATTTCTCAATTGTGACTTTGGAATTATTTGCTATCCTACAGAGGTAATGGCCCCGAGCCCGCGTCGGTGCTCACCCAAAATTGGCCAGGAGATTTTAGTTATGCCCATTTACGAATACGCCTGCTCAAAATGTAAAAAGGTTTTCAGCTTTCTATCGAAAACCCTCACCCCACCCGGCATCCCCAATTGCCCCAAGTGCGGCAATCCCAAAATGGAAAAAATGATGAGCCGCTTTGCCACTCCGCGCGGTGCCCTGGAACCTGAATCAATCGGAGAGCTCGACGAGCCGCAGCTCTCGCCCTCTGAAGAGGCGCGAATGGAACATGTTATGGGAGAAATCGAACGGGATATGGAGTATGTCGATCAGGATAACCCCAGGCATCTGGCACACATTATGAAAAAAATGAAAGATGCACTTCCCTCCGGCGTCATACCCAAGGAGTTTGACCAGGCAATCAAACGCCTGGAAAAAGGAGAGTCTCCAGAAAAAATCGAAGAAGAAATGGGTGATGTCTTTGGCATGGGCGAAGATGGCTGCGCCGATGACCCCTACGGTATGGGACTCTATGGCGGCGGAGGCTACAGCCACGATAGCGGCCTCTATGACTACTAGCCAAAGAGAGGCGCTACCATAGCCGCTTTACCCTAAATCGTTTGAGATAAGAACCCCCCGTCAATACGGATATCGGTTCCGGTCACGAAACTGCTGGCCGCCTCTGAAGCCAGGAAGACGATAACGCCGCCCAGCTCTTCGGGTTTGCCAAAACGCTTCATCGCCGTATGCTCCCAGATCGCTTGGGTGCGGGCACTCGGGCTCCCATCAGGATTGAAGAGGAGCGAGCGGTTTTGCTCTGCCGGGAAAAAGCCCGGAGTAATCGAGTTCACCCGCACACCCTCCAGCGCCCACTCACGCGCCAAGAACTGGGTCAGATTCAGCACCGCGGCCTTGGCAGCGCTATAGGCCACCACACGTGATAACGGAGTATGCGCCGAGACGCTTGCATAGTTGATAATACTCCCCTTGCCCTGCTTGCGCATGTAACCGCCAAAGACCTGGCAGGGCAACATCACCCCGCCCAGAAGGTTCATATCAAAAAGATGCTGCCAGTCAGCCGCCTCAATCGCTTCAAATGGATGATCGGTCGTCACCGTTCCTTCGGGCGAGTTGCCTCCGGCTGCGTTCACCAGAACAGTAGGGGCTCCCAGCTCGGAAATCACCCTCTCCAGAGCCTGCTCCAGCGAGTTTTTGTCCAAAGCGTCAGCCTGAATGAAAATCCCCTTGCCGCCCTTTTCCGTTATCGCCGCAACTCGAGCCTCTCCACGCGGCTGGTTTCTTCCCAGAACCGCTACGCTGGCCCCGGCAGCAGCCAAAGCCTCGGCAGCGACACCGCCAAGCTCGCCAGTTCCACCCAGCACCACGGCCACTTCACCCTTTAAATCAAATAAACTCATCTTAATTACTCCTGTTTCACTATTAATTTTAAAACGCAAAAAGCACCCTCTTTCCAAAAAGAGAGCGCTTTCTACAAATCAGTTCTCAGGACAAAAAGAGTCCCCTCTTATCTGCCTTCCATCATCTGTGCCGGCAAACGACCATCCCAGCCACGCGGACTGTTCCAGGGGCGTTCTGACTGGTTGGCCAGATCGCTCTCGGTTGTCTTACAGCCGGTGAGCATAAAGCCCGAAACGGCAATCCAAGCTATAACGGCCACTCTGGCAAACAGATGCAAACTCTTAAAGTTCCGAATCATTCTCTTACAACCTGGAAGCCTAGAATTTGGCTGCCATCACTGTATCGCCTTCGATAATCTCTTCCCCATCGGTCAACCATCCCGGTATCACGCTGGCGATTGAGTAACTGGGCTCAACAGAGTTCACCCGCACGCGGGCGATCAGGCGGCCTTCGCGAGAAACCAAAAGCTCTCCCTGCTCCTGCACTTCGTTTTCGGAGCCGATATCCAAAATCACAAAGTCCCACTTCGGGTCCACTGCCGTCACTTTGCCTTTGAGCTCTTCGGGCAGCATCACCATCTGGACCCCCTTGGTGTAGCGGTCCAGATCACTCTGAATGCGGACAATCCTCCGGTTCAGGAGGCTGTTCTCATCCAAAAGCGCATTGTTGTTTGCAACCGCTTCACGCAAATCAGCCTGCATTTGCCGGACCCCTTCGGGCTCAAGCCCCAGCGCATTCCAGCGTGAGAGCTTGGAGTTGGCATCCGTCAGACTTCTCTCAGTACGCTCAAGGTCAGCCATCTTCTGCTGGGCCAGCTTCTCGGATTCACTGAGCCGATTCGCCGTTTCATCCAGCAAGGCACGTGTATCCACCAAACTGGCAGTGGTGTCCTTCAGTTCGTCCTGAGTTTCCCTCAAAGTGTTCCTTGTACTGCTCAAATCGCGCTGTGTCGAGCTGAGCGTATCCTTCGTCTGCGACAAATCACTCTGCAAGGCCTCGATTTTTTCTTTGACCTGTGTGTAATTCACGCCCACCGAAGCTAAGCCGGCCACCAGGGCGATTACCAATGCTATTCTTAAATACATGTCCCTAAAACAATACCGGTTCTGAGTCTACCCATCCTGTAGATACTTGTCAACAAAACAGACAGACAAAATAACTGTTTCCTTAAAATCGCACTCTTCCCTTTCCAGAATTCCATTGCTCAAAGCGTTTATTTGATCATTCCGCCCCAAACACATCCCAGAATCAGACCACCAATAAAAATTCGATACCAGCCAAACCCAAGAAAGTTGTGCGATTGCACATACTTCAAAAGCCACTTGACCGCTACAAACGCCGTCAGTGCCGATACCAGCATTCCAACAATGAGCAATCCCCACGGCTGCTCCATACCGCCCTCTTTAATACAGCTCACAAACTCCAGCCCGCCGGCCGAGACCAGGGTCGGTATCCCGAGAATGAAGGAAAACTCAACCGCTGTCCTGCGGTGACAGCCCATTGCAAGAGCCAGCAAGATCGTCGTACCGCTGCGCGATGCCCCCGGGAAAATCGCGGCAATAAGCTGTGCCACTCCAAACACCACCACGATATGCCAGGGCAGTAACTCCTTGAGCTTCCTGTTCCGGACTCCGTATTCGATGGCGATAATCACAAAGCCGCCAATAAAAGTGGCCCAGGCCACCGGTGCAGCCTCACTGGGCAGCCGCATCCCCAGCTTCTTAAGCAGGAGCCCCCCAATGCCGGTAATCCCAAAAGCTACGATCAGTTTGAGCAGATAGTCGCGCACATCCGGTTTGCGCCACTCCAGCAGCAACTGCCGGCACCGCTCGTAAAACACCACTATCACTGCCAACACCGCACCGCTCTGAATCACCACATTAAACATCTCCAGTTGCGCAGCGTTAAAGCTCAATGAAGGTAAAAAAGCCTGCGCCATTAAGAGATGCCCCGTTGAGGAGATCGGCAAAAACTCCGTAATCCCCTCAATAATCCCCAGTATTACAACGACTAACCAATCCATGGATACTGAAAAACAGTAAATAAGTGTGGGAGCCTCCCTTCCGGAGACTCCCACTTCTCAAAGCTTGTCTTGATGTCGGATACCCAAACCGTCTTATTCCTCAGGAGAGGTTACCTCGGCCTGGCCATCCTGATGTATCTCAACATTCAAGTTGTAGTTCGTCCTGGATAGGCTGCGAACTGCCCTGTCGCTGCTGAAGACCATCCGCTCGCCACCCTTACGGAAACCATAGATACCCTTGCGTACAATATCCAGGCGACCCGAAACACTGGTCTCCTGCTTGAGCCGGCGTACCTGTTCCGTCAGGAAGTCAATGCTGTTTAACTGACGTTCCAGCTCTGCCTTCTCTGTCTGGAGCCGCTTGAGCTCTTTGATCAGGAATTCACGGTTCTTCTCTGAAATATCGAGCTTGCCGCTGGTTTCGTTCAGTTCGTTTTCCAGCCGCTGAATTGATTCATCCAGCGCCGCCAACCGCCCCAACAGATCGGCCCGCTCTGTGTTCAAGCCTTCGATTTGCTGATTCTTTCGGGCAATTTCCTCCTCAGCGTTTTTGGCTGCCACGGAAGCATCGGCCTCGGTCTTGTTCAACCGTGCCGTGGTCCGTGCCAGTTCATTGGAAAGCCCCTCATTTACAGTCTGAACGGCTTCCAAGTCCCCCTGCAGCTTCTGGAGCCTCGTATTGAGGTCCATGTTCTGCTCAGTGTAATCCTTGAGCTTACTGTTCAATTCTATATTCTCATTGCCCAGATTCTCCAACTTTACTTGCGCTTCACTCCGGTATGAATAAAACACACCGGCCAAAACCAGACAAGCAATCAATAACAAAGCCAAAACAAATTTAACCTTCATCGCGATGCAATTCTAATCATCTTCCGTTCTTTTGCAACACCGAACTTCAACTTGCATTCAAGTTTATTTTAACACATACTCTGGCTTTGGTGCAGTTACCGAACCATATCCCTGTGATGGTGCTTCCGGAGGCAACCCTGTTCCCCGGGGCGACCTATCCAATGAAAGTCTCTCAAGCGTCTCATGTCAAGCTGGTTAAAGACGCTCTTGAGATGAACCGCTTTTTTATTCTTGCCAATGAGGATACGCCCGAAAGTATCCCGTGTCCCATCTCGGGGCTGGGCCTGATCCGCGCTGCCATCAAAGTTAAAGGCTCTTATCATCTGATATTGCAGGGACTTGCTCGCATTTATCTCGAAAAACGTATCTCGGCTTACCCCTATGATACTTACGAGATATCGCCGCTGGTAGAATCCTCCGGCAACGCGAAGGTCCAGGAAAGCCTTGCTGAGCAGCTCAAGGAAAAAGTGGTCTATGTCATTAAAAACATGGATGTTAAAACATTCGGAATCGTAGCCAAAGTCTCTACCACTGCACAGTTCAAGAAAAAACTGGCTAACCCGCTGGAGGATTTCCTCACCTATCTGAAAAGCGTTCAGCAGCCCGGCGTACTGGCAGACCTCGTCGCCAGCACCTTTATCGTTCCTGGTAAAGACCGCCAGGCATTGCTCGACGCCTGTTCAGTAAGCGACCGGCTCCGAAGAGCCATTAAAATATTCGGCAAAACCTACGGTCTGGCCGATTGAAAATAATTTATTGCCCCCTGACTGATATGAATACAGCACACACCCCTCAGGACCCTGAACGTGAAGTAACCGAAGAGGTTACCCAGGAAGAAGTGCTCGAGGCAATGTTTTCCAACCTCGTTGTCCAACAGACACGCACCGCCCTTTTTGCGCTGGGCCAAATCGAAGACCCGCAAACAGGCCAGCGAATCCTGGACCTGGAGACCGCCCAGATGCTTATCGCAACACTGGAGATGCTCAAAGAAAAAACTCGCGGGAATCTCTCCCTCAAAGAGGATAAATTGATCACCCAGAGCATTGAGCAACTCCATGATATTTTTGAACAAACTATCCGTGCCATTGAAAAAACACAAGCCGAAAAAGGTTCTCTGACCGAGTCGGGACTCTACACCCCGCCCACCGGCATTGTCACCTCTCCGGAAGGTCTCTCCACCATGGAAGAGGCCGGTATCCAACCGCCTGAGTTTCAGCAGGAAAGCGACGCTCAGCCCGAAGAGGCCCCGGCAGCTCCAATTGAGCCTGCGCCTCCGGAAGAATCGCGGAAGAAGTTTTCAAAGAAGTATTAATACCCATTTAAAGAATAGAAGACAGGAGACCCATTTTCGTAGCCTCATGCAGCTCTCACGAGAAGAACGCAGAAGAAAGCAAAGAGAAGCTCAACGCTTTTATATTTTGCCCGGTCAGGGCAGAGGCGCCAAAAAACGCCGGCGCAGAATACGCAGAAGAGCCATCTTAACAGCGATCATCCTGGCTGCCCTTCTGGGCACCGCCCTTTGGCTCTATCATAACCGGGAGTGGCTCTAGTCACGCCCGCTGCGAGCGGCCAAAGCTGAAAAATATCGCCACGACCAGGAGCAGGGCATTATAGATACCAATCACGGCTATCACCTCGCCAAAGCTCTCGTGCCTGAGCAGCAAAGTGACCAGATAGAGAATCGCTACCCCCCAGAACCACGGCACCGACCTGTAGAGACCACGCGCCAGGAGGTTGTTAATCAAGACCGTGCTCATCGTCAGGGGAAACATCGCCAGCGCAAACCACGGTAAAAGCGTTGCCGCGGCCACGTAATTTGCGGAAAACATCACCCGCAGCGGCAACTCCGGCATAAGAAAAACACCCACCACCACCGCGGCAGAAAGCAACCCCGTCGTCCCCAGCGCCATCAGAAGCACCGACGTTTTTTCAGATTGAGCGGCACTGCGCGCGACCTTCGGAAACATCACCGCCGTCACCGGCAAAGTAAAAAAGATCATCGCCTGAGTGACGATCCCCGCCGCCGCATAGAGGTTGATTTCATCAGCCCCAAAAGCCGCCTTCACCACCAGAGTATCGGCACTTACCATAAAGAGCGGTATCCCCGCACCCAGGGTGAGCGGTATCAGCTTTTTGACCCAGAGCCAAAACTCCACGCTGGAGCCGGCTGGCCGCCAGACAGGATGCGTCTTCCAAATACAAACCACGATGCAGAGAAAGAGCCCGGCCAGAACCCCCAATAACGCTCCCGAAGCGGTGGTTTTGAATAAGTAAAGGACCAGCGCAATCACCCCCAGCCGGCCTGCTCCATCAAGAATCTGGCTCCAGCCAACCCAGAAAAAATTTTGTTCCCCCTGGAGTATCCCCACACCAATCGGCCGCAATAAGACCAGCAACCCCACCAGGACCGCCAAGGCCAGAAAAGCACCCGAAAGCTTAAAAAGCTCCTCTATTTGAACATGGAAAAACCAGACGCCCACCGCCACTGCCGCCCACAAAAGAAAAGTCCACAACACCGCTTGCCTCACCAGCGTGCTCAGCCGTGAACGGGCCTGTAAATCGAACGCAATCGCCGTCTGCTGCGCAAAAACCGCCTGAAGCCCGCAGGCCGGTATCATCATCAGGTTCAAGGCCCGCAGGAACATACCCAGAGTCCCATAGTCAGACTCGCTCAGGCAGGCAGTCGCCACCTTGTGTACCGCCCACATCAGGAGTCCACCCAGGGTGGTGGCCAGCACCATCCAGCCACTCTGCCTGAAAAAGGTCCCTCTCTCTTCCTTCTTACCCATGGTTGACTTTTCTATCGGCCCTCTAAACTTGTCGGGGAGTCCCACCGGAGGCTTCATCACCTCGGGCCCAGACTCCCCACTCAAATACCGTTTACACTCTTCGCCTGCAGCCGACCCCAAACAGGAGCAGCCGCAGGAAGAGCTTGGAAGTTAAAACTCGAACTTTACATCGCTCAAGCGCCGCTCAATCTCCTCCAAAACTTCCTTTTCTTCAGCCACTGACGAAGCTGCAAAGGTCACACTAAAGCGAAGATAAGCACCCGCATCATCCCACGGAACTGTTGAGATCAGCTTCTCAGTAATCAGCCACTGAGAGGCCGCCTCAGCCGTCGGGAACTCAACACGGCTGCCATCGGCGCTCACTGCTGCCCTGGGCGAAGCGGTATAGAGGAAGAACGAGCCACCCGGCTTGCGAGCCTTGAAACCAAGCCCCTTGAGCAGACGGACCAGACCGGTCATGCGGCGCGAATACTTGGAGACGATCCTCTTCGTAAATGAGGGATTCTCCAACCCTTCAGCCACGGCATGTTGGATAGCCAAAAACTGACCCGAATCAGTGTTATCCTTGACGTCGCCATAAGCCTTCACCAGAAGCGGATTGCCCACGACAAAACCGCAACGCCAGCCGGTCATATTGAACATCTTGCTGGCCGAGTGCAACTCCAGGCCGACATCCATCGCACCGGGAGTCGATAAAAAGCTCAGCGGCTGACCCCTGAAAATCAGAGCCGCATAGGCTGCATCGTGAATCACCACCAGCCGATGCTCTTTGGCAAAGGCCACCACCTTCTCAAAAAACTCCGGTGTCGCGCTGGCTCCAGTCGGATTATTGGGATAGTTCAGGACCATCACCTTCGCACGCTCCAGCACCTCTGCCGGCACCGCCTTGAGATCGGGCAAAAAGCGTTTTCTCTCCAAAAGCGGCATCTCATGGACCAGCCCGCCATAGTATTTGGCGTGAGTCCCGAAAACGGGATACCCGGGAGTGGTCATCAGAACGTAGTCGCCCGGGTTAATCAAAGCCGCCGGCAATATGGAGAGCGCCGCCTTGCTGCCGATGCTGTGGATCACCTGCGTCTCTGCATCAATCCCCGACACCCCGCAAACCTCTTCCATATACTGGACGGCAGCTTTCTTCAAGACCATACCGCCATTATCCGCATAACCACGGTTCTCTGGAACGCGAGCCTCGCGGTAAAGCGCCTGGATCAGACGGGTCGGAGCCATTGCATCGGGCTCACCCACACCCATATCGATCAGTTTGATGCCGGGCCGTGCTTCCGCGGCAGCCCGTTTGGCGCGCTTGATCTTCTCAAACTTATAGATGGCCGTATCTTTACCGTAATTGACTCCGCCAATACGCTCAGCGAATAATTCTTGTATATATGTTTCCGTCATTTTTAGTTTTTGTGAGCAGCCAGGCGTTTGCAAAAACGCTCCATTCTCTCCATGCCCTTCTCTATCTGCTCCATCGAAGTGGCATAGCTAATCCGCATGTGGTCATCTGAGCCAAAAGCAATCCCCGGCACCACCGCCACTTTCTCCTCTTCCAGGAGCCTGGTTGCGAAATCAACCGATTTCAAACCGGTAGCGGAGATATTCGGGAAGAGGTAAAAGGCGCCCTGAGCCAGAACACAGGAAACCCCATCCATCGCGTTCAATCGCTCCCAGGCATAGTTGCGGCGTTTCTTGTACTCGGCAAGCCACAGGGGCATATGCTCTTGCGAACCCTGGAGCGCCGCGATGGCCCCCATCTGGGCAAAGGATACGGGATTGCTCGTACTGTGACTTTGAACCGCCCCAATCGCCTCTGCGATTGATTCAGGCGCCGCCGTTATTCCAATCCGCCAGCCGGTCATTGAGTAGGCTTTGGAAACGCCATGGACAATAATCGTATGCTCAAAAATCTCAGATGAAAGGCTCGCGATGCTGACATGCTCGGTGCCGTTGTAAACCAGCTTGTCATAAATCTCATCACTCATGATGAGGACCCCCTTCTCGACGCAGATATCGCCCAGCGCCTTGAGCTCCTCCGCCGTATAGACGGTGCCGGTCGGGTTGCTGGGAGTGTTCAGTATTAAAAGCCGGGTCCGAGGAGTAATGGCCGCTCGCAACTGCTCGGGGGTAATCTTAAACTCCGTCTCGTCGGTCCCCAAAATGTAAACCGGCGTCGCATCGGCAATATGCACCATCTCAGGATAACTGAGCCAGTAGGGAGCCGGAATAATCACTTCGTCACCCTCCTGACAGAGAGCTTCAATGACGTTAAAGCAGGAGTGCTTACCGCCACAGGATATGATGATTTGGGACGGCTTATAGGTAAGCCCCTGTTCCTTGAGGAATTTATCAGCAACTGCCTGGCGCAGTGCCAGTAAACCACTGCTGGGAGTATACTTGGTCATTCCAGCACGCATCGCTTCAACCGCGGCGTCCTGAATGTGCAGAGGCGTAGGGAAATCGGGCTCACCTGCCCCAAAACCAACTACATCCTCTCCTTCTGCTTTTAATTGTTTTGCTTTGGCGTCGATAGCCAGCGTCAGGGAGGGATTTACGCCAGCCGCCCTTTTAGATATTCGATATTCCATATCCCGGCTCCATCCATACTCCATCCGTGATTAAACCGCAAGTCTGAAGTGGATAAAAATTAACTTAATGTATTAGAAAAACTTATATAAAACAACCCTCAATCAGAACCACTACTCGCTGCCGTTCATCCAGTTCCTGATCCGCTCAAAAAAACCCTGGCTCATCGGGTTCACATCCTGCTTGCAGACCTGGGCAAACTCCTTGAGCTTCTCCTTTTGGGTCGCATCCAGCCGTCGGGGCACCTCCACAATCACCCGCACATGCATATCGCCAACGCCGCGGCCGTGGACATTCTTCACACCCATACCACGCAGACGGAAAATCGTCCCCGATTGTGTTCCCTCCGGTATGACAATCCGTTTATTACCCTGCAATGTAGGTGCCTGCAGTTCGCCTCCCAGGGCTGCCGTCACAAAAGGTATCGGGATTTCACAAATAAGGTCATCACCATCGCGCTCGAAAATATCGTGCGGCCTGACGTGCAGGAAAACATAGAGATCGCCCGAGGGTCCCCCCCTGAGCCCGCTTTCCCCGTTGCCCGTGGAGCGCAACCGCGTCCCCGTATCGACTCCGGCCGGGATTTTAATCTTTACCGAGACGGTCTGCGTCATGCGTCCGCTGCCGCGACAGCCGGCACACGGTTTTTCTGGAACCTTGCCGGTACCGTCACACTTCGGGCAGGTCTGCACCATGCTAATCCAGCCGCTGCCGACCTTGATCTGGCCCCGTCCGCCACAATCCCCGCAGTTCTTCATGCTCGCTCCTGCCGCAAGGCCGCTGCCGCCACACTGCGTACAGGTCGCCTCCTTGCGAATGCTGAGCTCTTTTTCGCAACCCAGAGCCGCCTCTTCAAAGGTGATCTCCAGGTCGTAGCGCATATCGCTGCCACGCTGGGCCCCATTGGAGCTGCGGCGGCTGCCTCCGCGCATACTGCCAAAAATTTCTTCGAAGATACCGCCGCCGGCACCCCCAAACACCTGACTGAAAATATCAAACGGATCGTGGAACCCACCGCCACCGCCGCCACCAAAACCACGCTTGCGGGCATCAAAAGCATCGTGCCCATATTGGTCATAGGCGGCGCGTTTTTGCGGATCGCTCAGGACTTCATAAGCCTCCCCAAGCTCCTTGAATTTCTCTTCCGCCGCCTTGTCTCCCGGGTTCTTATCGGGGTGATACTTTACGGCCAGCTTGCGATATGCTTTCTTGAGCTCCTCATCCGTCGCGTTCTTATTAACTCCTAAAACTGTATAGTAATCAGCCTTCGCCATAGTTCCCATTCTTACTCGCCTTGCTCTTGTTGCTCTTTCTGCTCCTGTTCGGTTACCCTGGCCGCCACCACGACGCGGGCTGCACGGATCAACCGCGGCCCCATCTTGTAGCCTTTACGCAAAACCTGCGCCACGTGTCCCTCGGCCACCTCATCGGTCTCCAGCTCCGAAACCGCTTCATGGTAAGAGTGGTCGAATTCCTCGCCCAGTGGCTCTATCGTATCCACACCGCAATCTTTCAGCACGTTATGGAACTGTGAAAGCACCATCTCGATTCCCTGTTGTATCGATTTTACAGCCGGCTCCTCAACGTTTTGAGAGGCTGAAAAAGCGATCTCAAAGTTATCCAGCACCGGCAGAAACGTCTCTACGACAGCCACCTTGGCCGAAAGAACATCATCCTGCCGTTTGCGCTCGGCCCTTTTCTTGAAGTTATCAAAATCGGCAACCAGGTGCAGCATCTTGTTCCAATACTCTTCCGCCTTGGAGGCCTTTTCCCTAAGCTCCTTGAGAGCCTCAGCACTCAGCTCCTCCTCAGTTACTTCCACCTTGATCTCCTCAGCCTGGGTCTGCTGCTCTGCCTCCGCAGCGACCTGCGCGCCTTCAGAAACCTCAGCAGATGGCTGGGAGTTCGCTTTACCTTCTTCGGCTACATTACACCCTTTTTTTTCCTCGGTATTCTTCATTCCAGATAAATTCCACATAAACACTGTGTGAGACAGAGGTAAGAGGAGAAACTCTCCGGCTGTCTCTACCACCCCCGCACCATATTACAATCAATCCCCTTTCAGTGCAATACCCTATCTTCTCCTGTTTCTGGCGTGTATTTGAATTGACAGCTTCTTCAAAACAAACGTAGTCTGGAAGACGTTGAACATGATTGCTGGCTCTATCTGTTTGCTTCTTGCCTGTAAATAGTGGTGACAGTTACTTAAAAGCACGAAATATCTAATTTTAAAAAATAGAGAACAAATGAAAAACCCACTCTGGAATATCGCTGGAGTAATACCGCCTATACGGCCAGGGCATGAGCTCGGAAGTCCTCGTTCCCCCTATCGTGTTTCCTTGAATCAGTTCATTGATCTCTTTGCAACCTCCCAGGAAAGAATCGATATATTAAAAGGCTTTTTAGGGTTTCGGACCTTGCTTCATTCCAGCCAAATCGTGTCCGGCTTTCAATGGGTGGATGGTAGTTTTATGGAACATGTCGAGGCCACACAAAACCGGGCCCCCAATGATTTGGATGTGGTTACTTTTTTCAATCTCCCGGAAGACTCAGATAGTCCAGAAAGTTTTTTTGAAAAAAACAGGCACTGTTTTGATAAAGAATCTGTAAAGAAGCAGTTTAAGATTGATTCTTTTTTTGTAGAAATGAGCAAAAACAGCCCCGAACAGCTTGTCAAAAACAGTGCTTATTGGTACAGTGTATGGGGACATACCCGAAGTGGACTCTGGAAAGGGTTCTTGGAAGTAGATTTGAAGCCGAGCGGTGAGACCGAAGCTTTAGAAACACTGAAGAAAGCAGGCTCCAAATGATAAATGAACGCGATTCAATTTTATCTGAAATAGCGACTCTGGAAAGGATGATTGAAGATATTCCTTCGAGTAGCATTTTTGAGCGTCATAGTCTGGAAGGCAGGCTTGAAGATGTAAAAAAAGAGCTCAAGGAGTACGACGCTTCCAGCCATCCTCAAAGAGTTCAGATCACCTTTGATGGAGCCCCAGTCAGAGGAACCCATAGCATCGACGCCAGCTTTGCAGCCAAGGCTTTGGATATGTTTTCAGAAACTCACCTGGCCGCTTCAACTCCAAAGGATAAACTCGCCTGTCAGGGCCCCATCCCCAGGGATGCTAAAAATCAACTCCTTATTACCGGAACCGCGATAGGCTCTTTTGGTTTTGAGCTTGAGCTTTCCAATGAAGAAATTTTACCCGGTGTTGATAAAGAGCCTCTCCCCAACAATGCACTCAAAAAAATAACGGATTTACTCGAATGCGCAGCCAGGGGGACAGATGATGAGGTTGCTGAAATGGTCGAAAACATCCATAAAAGGACTATTAAAAAGGTGCGTGAGTTCCTGGAGTTCCTGAGCAAGCAGAAGGCTACCTGCAAAATAAGCTTTGCCGACCGAGCTTTCAGCTTCGAAAAACCCGAAGAGATAGAAAAAGCCTGCAATATTTTATCTGACGAGAGCCTGATCGAGCAAGAGCGCTCGTTTATTGGAGAGTTGACAGGCATTCTTCCCGAAACAGGCAGCTTCGAGTTTAAAACGGATGATGAAATTATTATCGGCAAACTGAACTTTCAAATTAAAAATCTTCAGAAACTGTACAGCGAAAAAATTTCTAAAAAAACGGAGATCACCCTCAAGTCTGTAAAGGTAGGAAGTGGCAAACCGCGATACTCTCTTGAATCCGAAGATAAAATAAAACTGCTGCCAGAGACCCCTCAGCTACCTTTCACCTCAAACGGTTAGTCACTATCTGAAGGGTGTGGTAGCAAGGTCATTTTGAGGAGCTGGCTCGTCGATTCCGTGACCTTGCAAGCTTCGCCGATCCGCAAGCCCTCCACCCAGAAGATTACCCCCTCGGCGTTCTGGGCCAGCCAGAGCTGATGGCGCTCTGCCGTGGGGATTTTCAAATCCACGAAAATATCTTGCAGCTTTCGGCTCCCTCCGCGCATCCCGATTGGCTGGAAGCGATCGCCCGGGCGCCAATGCCGAAAGGTTAGAGTATCCCCCACGCGCTCCCTGTCAAAGAATTCAACTCCACTTGGCCTGTCTCTCCATTCCGTCGCTTCTGGAGCCGCCGCTTCAAGTCTCACCCTTAGCAACTTCCGCCCCGGCAGGCGCAGCTCCTGCGGCAGCCCCTCCAGAACCACCCGTACTTCTTCCGGACTCCAGCGCTCATCGCTCTTCCGGAGCTCTTGCAGATGCCAGCTCCCTTTTGGACGGTAAAGAAGCTCATCCCTGCAGCTATGGGCTTTATCCGGGTTTTGGATAAAGTAATCAATCGCCTCCAGGTTTGGCTGAGCCCCCCGCTCTATCAATGCTTCCGCGATGGCCCGTCTCTGGAGTGCCAGGTGCCAACTCTCAAAAGGAAGTTCTCCCTGCTTTAGGCAGGTAATCGATTTGGCCAGATAATCGGATTCCTCCGCCAGTATCTCCATCGTCCGCAGGAGAGTTCGCCCTGAGCTCGGGCTGCATCTCTCCTCCAAAAACGGGATCAGCTCATTGCGGATTCTGTTCCGCAAAAAATCCTCCTCCCTGTTGGTGGAATCCTCCACCCAACTGATTCCCCTCCCCTTCAGGTAATCAATAATCTCCTCCCGAGTACACTCCAACAGCGGACGCACCACCTTGAGCTCTGCGCCTTCTATCCCGGGAAAAGCGGAAACCACCCGCATTCCCTTGAGTCCCTGACTGGAGGCTCCCCGCAAAAGGCGCAGGAAAAAAAGCTCTATCTGGTCGCCTCCATGATGCCCCATGAAGAGCTGCGACGCTTTAAGCTCTGCAGCCTTCTGGGCAAAAAAGCGATAGCGGCACTCCCTGGCCACCATCTCTATCGATTTACCCGAACCGGCAGCCTCAGCAGCCACTTCAGCGCTCCCCACCCGGAAAGGGAGATTCATTTCCTGAGCTAATTTGCGGGTGAACGCTTCGTCTCTGCGGCTCTCTTCGCCGCGAAGCTGATGATTGAAATGAACCACATGGAGTGAGAGCTCAGGGTGAAGTCGCCGCAAAAGATAAAGCAGCGCCACTGAATCCGCTCCGCCAGAAACCGCCACCAGAGAAGCGCCCTCCAGAGCTCTCGCAGCCGCCAACGGCTCAAGTGCCCCGGCGCACTTCCTCTCACAGGGGTGAGTTCTCCGGTTTTTGGAATCTCCGCCCATTCTCAGTTCGACGGATAGCAGATATCCGCCTCCAGGAGGAAGTCATCCCCCAGGGCTTGCCACTTGGGTCGAACTGTCATCACCGCTTCAGCCAGATGCTTGACTCCCTGGCCGTCAATGCCGCTGGGGGCTCCCCTTCCGCCGATGATCTTGGGAGCATAGTAAAAGTGAATGCGGTGTACCAGGCGCTGGTGCAGGAAGGATTCGCTCAGCGTTCCGCCGGCCTCGATGAGGAGATGCGTCACCGATTCCTCGCCCAGCCTTTTAAGCACCTCCTCCAGCTTGGGGTATCCCTGTTCATCCGCGGAGATGCGCCAAAGCTGCACCTGCCGGCTTAGCGCCTCCACCTGCTCCTGAGGCGTATCGGCCCCCACCACGACCGTGGTCAGGTGCTTCCAGGCATCCGAAACAATGTTGAAATTGGGCGGCGTCCGGCCATTGGTATCAAGTACAATTCGCCGCAGCCGTGATTGGTCCGCATCCTTCTGCGTAATATTGAAACCGCAGAGTGAGCGCACCGTCAGAGAACAGTTATCGGCCAGCACCGTATTGACGCCGGTGAGAATCGCATCGACCTGCGAGCGGAACTGCATGGCGTGGGCCCGAGCCTCCGCACCGGTAATCCAGCGTGATTCACCGGAAGCCGTCGCGATCTTACCATCCAGCGACATTGCGCTTTTTAGGGTCACAAGAGGCGTTTTATGGACAATCCAGTGATTAAAAGCTCGGTTCAAATCCCTGGAGGCTTTTTCCAGTACTCCCGTGACAACCTCCACTCCAGCCTGCCGAAGTATCTCGAACCCCTTGCCCTGATGTTTCGGATTGGGATCAGCCGTGGCGCAAACCACCCGCGTAATCCCCGCCTTCATAATCGCCTCCACGCATGGCCCCGTCCGCCCATGAGTAGAGCACGGCTCCATTGTGACGTAAAGGGTACTGCCGGCCAGGGTGTGGCCACCGTTTAGGGCATCCTCCATGGCGAGAATTTCCGCATGAGGCTCCCCTGCCTTCTGGTGCCACCCCTCACCAATGATCAGCCTTTCCCCCTGGACCAACACGGCCCCCACCATCGGGTTGGGTGAGGTCTTGCCCAGACCCCGTGCCGCCAGCTCCAATGCCCGCTCCATCACCGACTGTTTAACCCCTCCGGCATTTTCAGAAACTTCTGCCATATCTAAAGATTTTATTCTCTGTTTTATTTACTTCCAAAAAGCTTATCTCCCCAGCAGTTCATAGGTTCTGCCCTTGCGAGTGGGGAAGCTGACCAGGCTGCCATCATAGCTGGCACCGGCCAGCGGATAACCGTTATAATAAACAGTAACCGGTCGCTCCGAGTAAATCTGGCAAGGGTTGCCCAGGAGCGAAGTCACCTTGCCGGAGGTCAGATGACCATTCTTCCAGCGGATATCGGCAGTAAAGCCGCCGCGCCCGCGCAGACCTTCCACGCTTCCCGTCTTCCACCCCTCTGGCAAAGCCGGCAGCAAGTGGAGCCTGCCATCATGGCTCTGCAGAAGCATCTCCGCAATGCCGGCCGTACCGCCAAAGTTGCCATCAATCTGGAACGGCGGATGCGTATCAAAAAGATTTGGGAGAGTCGACTTGGAGAGCAGCTCCTGGATATGATTAAGCGCCGTCTCCCCATCCTGCAATCGTGCATAAAAATTGATAATCCAGGCACGGCTCCAGCCCGTATGGCCGCCGCCTCTGGCCAGACGCCGCTCCAGCGTGACCCGCGCCGCCTCGGCCAGCTCCGGAGTTCCGCTGACGGTTATCTGTTTGCCGGGGTGCAGTGCAAAGAGATGCGACATGTGCCGATGCCCCGGCTCCGCCTCATCAAAATCCTCCATCCACTCCTGCAACTGCCCATGCTTGCCGATTTGTAGCGGCACCAGCCGTGAACGTGCTTCACGCAACTGCTGAACAAACTCCGCATCCACCTTCAAGAGAGTGGCCGCCTCAATGCAGTTGCTGAAAAGGTCATGGAGTATCTCCATATCCATCGTCGGAGCCAGGCAGATATTCCCACGTACCCCGTCTTGTGTGATAAAAGTATTCTCGGGCGAATTGGCCGGACCGCTCACCAGCCAACCGGTGTCAGGATGTTCAAAGAGATAATCCAGATAAAACTCGGCCGAGGATTTCATCACCGGATATGCCCACTTTAGATACTTGAGGTCGCCCGTAAAAGCATAATGCTCCCAGAGATGCTGGCAGAGCCATCCTCCCGCGGCAGGGAACAACCCCCAGCCGGCCCCTTCTCCCGGTGCCGTGAAGCCCCAGAGATTCCCCAACACATGCGTCACCCATCCATTGGCACCATAGTGAACCTGTGCAGTCTTGCTGCCCGGTATCCGCAGCGAGGCGATATAGGCCAGGAACGGCGTGTGGCACTCCGAAAGCCCCGTCAGCTCTGCCAGCCAGTAATTCATCTGGTCATTGATATTGTGGTGATAATCCGAGTTCCAGGGCGTCTGTGTCCCGTCAGCCCAGATGCCTTGCAGATTCGCCGGCATTGTCCCGTAGCGCGAGGAGCTGATCAGCAGATAGCGGCCCATCTGGAAATAAAGCGCAATGAGTGAGGAATCGGTAGGCTGTTTTTTGAAGTTCTCCAGCCGTTCATCTGTCGGCAGCCAGCTCTCGGGGCTCTCCCCAATATCAAGGGTACAGCGCGAGAAGAGATTGGAAAAATCGGCTATATGTCGATTCTTCAGGCTCGCATAGGAACGACGAAGCGCTTTTTGGAGGGTCGCTTTACAAACCTTCTCGTAGGGATTGCCGATATAAAGCGGCTCCCCATTGCGCAACGGCTGGGCCACCCTGTTCCAGCGGTTCCCTTTTTTCAAAACTTCCGTATTCGGTTTGAGATAATCGGTCGCCGCCGTCAAAATCAAAACGGCAGAATTGGCATCCCTGATTTGAAGAGTCGCCCCATCCATACTGATATCCCCGCCATCAGCCTTCACACCGACACGGACCGAGAATTTCATCCCGTCAGGTTCGTTGCCGCTGGGTAGTTGCCCCTCCATGACGATTCGCTCCGGCGCTCCGGAGCCAGCCCGGACAAAAGCATTTTCATAGCGCGAGAGGTTCACATCGCAGGTAAGCGCTCCAGGGCGGCTTGCACTCAAGTGGATCACCATCGCGTCATCCGGGTAGCTTGAGAACACTTCGCGTGTGAAGAGCGTTTCACCCACACGGTAGCTCGTCCGTGCAACCCCGTTGGCCAGGTTAAGCTCCCGTCTGTAGTCGCTATACGTATCGTGCCCCGGGAAGTGGAGCGTCAAATCACCCAGCGTCTGATAGCAGCCATATTTGGCCCGTGCGCCGTTGCCATGGCCAGAGCCATCGTTTTTGCAAACCAGATATTTCTGGGTCAGGCTGTTCGCCTCGGCATACTTTCCCTCCAAAAGCAACTGCCGTATCTCATCCTGATGCTCCAGAGCGGCCGGGTTATTGGGGTCGGAAACTCCCCCGGACCAGAGCGTATCCTCGTTGAGCTGGATTCTCTCGGTCGGCACTCCGCCATAGACCATCCCGCCCAGCCGGCCATTACCTACCGGCAGTGCGCGTGACCAGTCTGCCGGGGTCTGCCACATGTTGCTGTTTTCAATCTTTACCGGAACCGGCTCGCGGTACCACAAGGTCTCGCTCGGATTGATCCTTTCAGCAGAGTGCAGCGTCGCTGTACCCAGTAACCCTCCACACACAAACAGGAGAGAGAGAAAAAACTTCTGCGTAAATTGAAAAGAAGAAAAACCCCTTACTCTTCCTTTCTTTTCTGAGTGAATTATTTTCATATTTTAAATCCCTTAATGCGCATTCCAAAATAGCACACCTGATTTAAAAGTCAAAATTTAATTCTACTTTCAGGCAGCCTCTTTTCTGGAGAAATGAAATTATCGAGAATAAAATAAGTATCTGCCCTTTCACTCAGACAGCTTGCAGAGCCTAAAACTCCCCGCCACTGCCATCATCGTAGAGAAAGCTGCTCGGCTCCTCCGGCTCTGCGCTTTCTCCCTCCTGGGTGCTGGCTTCCGGCACTCCCAGCCGCTGCAACAATTGATGGATGAAGACCGTGTTATCGCAACAGAGATACTTCATCTCTCCCCCCATCCGCGAAAAGCTCTTACAAAACCGCAGGTAATACTCTGGGCTCGTCTTGGGCGGCTCCCCCTGGCTCCAATCCCAGTTGCTTCCTTCATGCAGATCAACCACGTAGAAGGAGTGTCCACTAATGGCAGGCCGTTTCTTTTGGAAGCGCAAATTATGCACCACGCTCAGGCTCTTCTCGAAAACCTGCGGCGCCATGATGGCTGAGCCAATACTCAGCACCACACCATCGCTCAGGTTATCTACCGCCGCATTGAACCTTTTGAAGTCAACTCCTCCGGCACGGCCGATGACCGACCCGTTAAAAAGTGGATGCACGGTAAAAATATCGTACCCAATGCCAGGATGCACCGTCAGCGGCACCTTGAATTTCCATGCATTGCCCGCAACCGATACCTGCTTATACTGATGGCGCATTCGGTGACGTCCCGTCGCCAGGCCAATGCTGACCGCTGCCAAAAGATCCGCCCGTGCGGCAGTCGTCGCATCGGTCGGATACTGGCAAATCTTCTCCATTAGTTCATGAGCCTCGGGCACCACGTCCCCGTTCTCCATCACCCAGCAGCCGATGGATTCACCAAAACCCCAACCGCGCGTTCCTCCAATCATCAGCGCCAGATTGAGACTTTTGCCCGTTTCGTTCCAGGCTCCGAAAGTCCCGCGTGCCACGTTATCGCGAACACTCTCGGCGGTAAGTCCGCAATAGGCGAACTCCCAGTCATGGATAACCCCGGCACCGTTGGTCGCCAGATGAGTCACCCAGCCACGGCGCATCAGCTCGATAAGGAGAGCTGAACCGCCATTTTTGATGAGGTGCGCTCCATACATCAAGATAACCGCCGCGTTCTTTTGGCGAGCCTTGCGAATCGCCTCCACACAGCTCTCCAGCGCCGGCTCTATTGCCGCCGGTGCAGGCTCAGGCGAACGCGATGGCGGTATCAATACATCCTCCAGCCGCGTCATACTCTCCCGTTTAGCCAGGGGGAAGACCCTCACATTCAACGTATCAAGCTCTGAATAGTTGGAATCAAACATCTTCTTTATTTCCTAAAATCAATTGCAGTAAACGCTCCGGCTCTGCATAGTCAGCAATCATCAGTTGCGCTCCGGCCTCCTCAAGCAGCTTCTTCTTGAGCGGGTCAATAAGCCCGCTGCCCCGATAAGGAGGAGTATCCACCCAGGACTCATCGCTCGCCACGCCAATGGAGAGACCGCCCGCCCTGGCCGTCTCGTGCATCTCCACGAATCCATCGCCAAAAGCGATCAGCCGCTGGCCATTCATTCCCGGTCGGCTCAATATCATTTCAATCACCTTTGCCTTGCTGAATCCTGGCCGGTGCGCATAAATATGCTCGCCAAAATATCTATCCAAACCGAACTCTTTGACCTCCGGCAGGACAATCGCCTCATCGGTCCCACTGGCCAGATAGAGGTTGAACCCGCAATTCTTCAACAGCTCAAGCATCGGCAGAACGCCCGGGACCAGCACGCTCTCCAGACTCCGGCTGCCCGCCTTCACCGCCTCATGGCGCCGCCGCGAAACCTCTTCCAGAGAGCGGATAAACTCTTGGGTTTCCAGCTCCGGGTCCAGCACCTCGCCAGTCCGCTCCTGCAACCGCTCAGCAAAGCGAATAAACTGGAAGATACTCGGCTTGCCATTCTGGCGCAGCATATCATCCAGGAGAAGTGCCCGCAGCTCTTCTTCACTCTCTCCGGCCTGCAGCGGCATCTTTCTCAAAAAAGAGGCCAGCATTACTTCGCTCCAGCCCGCACGAACCAGAGATATCGTCCCATCCAGATCAAAAAGAATCTCAGTTGCATCCGGATGCGGCTTAAATTTGGATAAAATTTCCACTCCTGCCATCATTTTTCTAGAAACAAATGGAGAGTCAAGAACTTTGAGCCCTCAACTCTCCATTGCGTTTTAATACTTTACCCTGTTACTTCAGGCAGCACTTAGGGCAAAGAGCTCTCGATCGTATATTTACCCGATCCCAGCTCAATGCTCTTGCCGTCAGGGCTCACCACCGTGGCGGTCGTATTGGCAGGAACCTCAATATTCCAGGTGAACTTCTTGCCTTCCACTTTCCAGCTACTGGCCGCCTTGCCATAAGGCGTCTCCAGAGAGGCCTTCACGTAGTCCACTCCTGCAATCGGCTCGGGCTTGAAGAGTATCTTCTTATACCCAGGCGCCACACTGCGCATACCTGCCAGGCGCTCATAGAACCAGACGTTCAGGTCACCAATCAACATCACGTGGTTGTGCGAGTTCATCCCCGGATTGGCCGTATCGCCATTCCAGAGCTCCCAGACCGTGGTGGCGCCATTCTTCACCATATAACCCCAGCTCGGGTAATCGGTGTTGGTCACCAGTCTCCAGGAAATATCCGAGCGGCCATAGTCTGAAAGCACACGGTTCAAATACTGTGCGCCGATCAGGCCCGTTCCGATATGACCCTTGGTGTGAACCATGATCTTATCGATCAACTGCTCAAACACAGCCTGCTCCTCACCCTGAGGCACCATGCCGAAGAAGAGCGGCAGCACGCTGGAAGTCTGCGAGCCGTTATCGAAGCACTTCTTATCGGCATTGTAGAACTTCTTGATGAAGGCAGCCTTCATCTCTTCCGCGCGCTGGGCCCAGACTTTGGCGTCGTTACCCTTATCAATCAGGCGTGCATATTTTTCCATCAGGCGCAAGTTCCCGTAGAAATAGGTGCTCGCAAGCACTCCGGGGGCCGTCTTGCGCAGCGGATCATTGGAGTGAATCAATTCCGGGGATTCCGGCGGGCAGCACCAGTCGCCGTAGGTGTCTCTTTCAATAATTCCATCCTTCACATACTGCTGCATGTGATCCATCCATTTCTTCATGCTCGGATAGTGCTCTGCCACGATTCCGATATCGCCATACTGATTGTACAGTGCCTCGGGGATAATGATTGAGGCGCTCGGCCAGGTCACGTCATCGTGGTAAAAGGCCCAGTAATTCGGGGAAACAACCGAGAGACTGCCATTTTCACGCTGTGAATCGGACATATCGCGCAACCACTTCGAGTAAAGCGGCGCAATGTTGAAGATCATGCTCTCACCCAGCGATTCAGCGGCGCGGTCTCCCAGCCAGCCCAGGCGCTCATCACGCTGCGGACAATCAGTCGGCATACTCCGGTAGTTACCACGCACACCCCAGAAGATGTTGTGATAAATCCGGTTCACCAGCGGATGGGAGGTCTCAAACTGCCCTATCACATCAAGGTCATCATGAACCACGCAGCCCAGAATATTCTCCGGAGTCAACGTCCCCGGGTAGCCGCTCACTTCCACGAAGCGGAATCCGTGATAGATAAAGCGCGGCTCATAGGTCTCCACACCCTGACCCTTCATGATATAGCGGTCGGTCACCCGTGCACTGCGCAGGTTATCCATGTAGAGCGTCCCATCCTTTTTCAAGGTTTCAGCATGGACCAGCTTAATCTCTGTACCGGCCTCACCCTTGGCCTTAATCCGGCACCAGCCCACCAGGTTTTGACCCATGTCGACCATGAAGGTTCCTTCACCTGTCTGGGTCACGCTCTTGGGAGTCAAAACCTCGGTCACGCGAATCGGCGGCATCATCTGCGCCTTGAGCTTGCCGGTGGGAAGCTCCTCTTCACTGATCTTGACCGCCTGGAACCAACCTTCAGGTTTGAAGTTCAGGTCGTTCCAGCCGTTCAGCTCCATCCGAGCGTCGTAGGTTTCGCCGTCAAACTCGTTATTGAAGCGGATCGGTCCCTTGTCGGTCGCCACCCAGCTCTCGTCAGAGACAACCTCCTGGATCGTCCCGTCTTCATACTCCACGCGCACCAATACACGCGTCATCGGCGGACCATAGTGCTTGCCCACACGCGGGTTGGTAAAGCGGCCATTGCCCAGCATCACACCCAGCACGTTCTGCTTCCTGTTCAGATTCTGCTTGATGTCAAAAGTCTGATAAGCAACCGTCTTGGTGTAGTCTGTCGCCATCGGGTCCAACACATGGTCGCCAATCTTGGCACCATTAAAATAAAGCTCAAAGAGCCCCATACCGGAGATATGAGCCAGAGCCGACTTCACCGGCTTATCCGGGTTCAGCGTAAACTCTTTGCGGAAGAGCAATGCCGGCAGGTTCGGCAGACCGGAGTCTTCACCCGGCTTGCCCCAGGGCGATATACCAATAGCTCCCTGCACCACCGTCGGGGCCCAACCCTCCGTGCTCACCTGAGCGCTGCCCCAGCCTTCGGGTCTGGTCTTGGTAGATTGCCAGCTATCATCCGTTGAAATCAACTGCGTGGAACCATCCTCAAAAACAACCTCCACCAGAGCCACCAGACCGGCATAGCCATCAGAACCATTTTCGGCCGATACATGAATCGTATTCTCACCGGGTTTGACAAATTCCTTCAGGTCAAAAACCGAAACTTCCCTCCAGTTATACCCGTCAGCGGCACCTTTTCCATTGAGGTAAAAGCGGTAAGAGTCATCCGCCGTGGCCACTCCGACAACCGATTGAATCGCCTTATCGGTAGGTAACGTAAAGACCTTGCGGAAATAGCGTTCACCCTTGGCTACGCTGCTCGGCTGGTCCTTGCGGGCCTCCTCAGTCCAAATCCACTTGGCGGTCTTGTAAAAGGTATCCTTGGAGCCCTCTTTCTTGAACCCCATATCCTCGGGGTTAACACCGACCCACAGGGAGTTCTTCCAGTCGCTTTCCTGCTCCGGACCGTAGCTCCACATTGCCGTCGGGCTCCACTCCGAAGCCTCTCCGGCGTTGTCCCAGACACGAACTTTCCAGAACACTCTCTTCATCCCGTCCGGACGCTTGCCTATATAAGGGAAGAGATGCGACCAATCGCCCTCGATCTTACCGCTCGAGTAGAGATCAGCCTCCTCCGGCGTCAACAGTGCCTCACTGGTAGCAGCCAGCACTTCAAAAGCCGTTTGCATTTCATTCTGAGCATCAGACTTTAACTTCCAGCTCAGGCGCGGAGCCTCAGCATTGATGCCAAGAGGATCCACCATGAACTCACAGCGCAAATCTTCAAGAGTAACCTTTGCGCAGGCGCCCGCAGCCATGCCCATCGTCATGGCTAAGAGGCAGATATTTCTAAAAATACGCTTCCGTTTCACAGCCCTTATTAAACACAAATTAAACGTTAAATGAAAGCAAAAAGAAGTTTTCCCTGCTAAATTTTCTCATTTTCTCCCAGCTTCTTCCAATCGGCTGCAAACCTTTTCTATCCCCGTTCAGAGCTCTTCCCCCGCTATTTCGGCTTGCTGTTCCTCTCCAGAACCGTATTCCAGCTCCAGTCCGCCGCCGTCAGCAATTCTCGCAATACTCCCAGGTCTTCCACAATCAGCTCCGGCTCAGAATCCTTTAACTCTTTCAGCCGTGTATAGCCGGTCAAAACTGCGCAGGAGTGGAGCCCCCCATGATGAGCCGTCTCAATATCATGGACCATATCGCCAATAAAGAGGGTCTCTTCAGGCAGAATCTGGTGCTCCAGGATAAGCTCGCCAATCCTCTCCTTCTTATCCACTATCCCCAGGTAGGGATGGTCCAGATATTGATCAAAACCAATCCGCTCCAGCAAAGACTCGTAATGCTGCCGCTGCATCGAGCTGAAAAGAAAAGTCCGCTTCTGGTTGGACTTCACGAACTGCAGGAAATCCTCGGCATGGTCCAGCGCATGGACGGTGTTCTCCAGAGGGATATAGGCCTCATGGAACCAGACTTCGAGCTGGTTCAGGTCACAGCCCGGCGCCATTTTCTCGTAAAAATCGGTGAAAGGCAGGCAAAAATCAGCTCGGAACTCATCAAGCGAGAGCTCTTTTTTGCCGAGCTTTCGTAAGGTGAAGTTCGTCGCCCCCATCACCGGCGGCAGATCATTTACAAGCGTTCCGGACCAGTCAAAAATAATATTCTTTAAAACCACCTCTGTCTCTCTCTTTCCCTATTTATCGCTCCCTTTGCGGACCGCCTCTTTCTTTTCTTCCAGCTCTTCCTGCAGCCGCTTCCGCTCCGAGACTATCTGTGCCTCTATCTGGTAGTAGGCCTCGGGGTCATTGTCCTGGGCCGCTTTTTCCAGTTGCGTCTTCAGCAAAAGCTCCCGCTCGGCCAGCTTGGCCTGATAAAGCTTCTCGAGCTCGGCCAGCTTCTGCTTCTGCTCATCACTCAGTTTGGCGATCTTCTCCTGCCCAAACCGTTCCATCGCTCGTTCATATGCACTTTTCATAGCACCTTTCATTTTACTTACCAGCCCCGCGTATTGCAACGCAAAGAAGCCTGCCAGCGTATCTTTGCCCCACTACGTCTCTGCCACTGTCGATATCTCTGCCGGTAGTTCAAAAAACGTCGTTTTAGGGCAGAAACCGCTCTTACGGCTTGACCTCTCCGCTGCTTTGTGAGAGACTCGCCCCGCTTTTTGGTATAAGCCAGTGTAGCTCAGCGGTAGAGCAGCGGTTTCGTAAACCGCAGGTCACCGGTTCAAGCCCGGTCACTGGCTCCATTCTTTTTTCCCTGTCATTTTCTCTTCATCTTCCCTTGAAAATTGTTTCCTGATAGAAAGAAATAAGATTGCTTCCCGATCAACTCTCCGGTATACGTCTTAACGAGGAACTTTTTGGAGAGAATATGATCAATATCCAGAATCCGCAAGATTGCTGTGGGTGTGAGGCCTGCGCAGCGGTATGCCCCCGGCAATGCATATCCATGCAGGAAAATGAGGAAGGCTTCCTCTACCCTCTCGTTGATGTCTCAAAATGTATTCAGTGTGGATTATGCAATAAGGTCTGCCCTTGGGAGAACATTCCCGATATCCCGCAGGCTCTGCACGAACCACTCGTCTACGCGGGTTGGAATCTCAATGAGGTAGTTCGTCGAGAAAGTTCTTCTGGCGGAGTATTCACTGTCCTGGCGGAGCATGTTCTTAAGCAGGGCGGCATTGTGGTCGGGGCGAGCTTTGTGCAAAACTGCACAAAAGTTGAGCATATCGTCGTTGATTCTCTTGAAGAGCTGCCTCGCTTGCGAAAAAGCAAATATGTACAAAGCAGCATCCCCCAGGCAATCTACCACACCATAAAAAAGAGACTTCTCTCTGGCAGCAAAGTCCTCTTCACAGGGACAGGCTGCCAGGTGGTCGCTGTCAAAAATTATCTGGGGCACGATTATGAAAATTTCTATGCCTGTGACCTGATCTGCTGCGGCGTGGCTTCCCCGGGCTGGTATAGAAGGTATGTTAAAAAACTGGGAGAAAGAGAAAATGAATCTCTTGTGACAATAAATATGCGCAGCAAACACGAAGGATGGACAAACTATGGAGTCTGTGAAGAGTACGCGTCAAAAACAAAATTCCTTAAAGTACATCAATGTCTTTGGTCCTACAGCTTTCTTAAAAAACTCACACATCGCTATTCATGCTTCGAATGCAAATTTGCCCGCTCGAAACGCGAAGGTGATATAACACTGGGAGACTTCTGGGGCGTAAAAGACAAATACCCGCAATATGACAAAGAGGACAAAGGCACTTCTCTACTCATCGTCAGCAGTGCCAAAGGGCAAGCTCTACTGGACAATTGTTCAAAGAATCTCTTCTTGGGAAAAGCAGATATCGAACATGCAAGAAAGAAAAATCGCAAGCTGGTTAAACCTTTCCCTATGCCTGAAGAGAGAAAAACTTTTTTCAATGACGCCAAGATACTATCTCTAAAAGAGTTACGAAGAAAATATAAAATTTATCATATCTCCCTTCCAGAGAGGCTATTAAGAAAAATCTTCATCGGAGCTCCCAGAAAAATCCTCAGTATTATTAAAAACAGAGGTAACTAAGCCGCCTTTCCTGTCTACCCTTATTTATTTGCCTCTCTGATGAGGCCGAAAAAGGTGTAGGGATCGACCACCGTGACGGCGGCATCGGGATGGTTCTTCTTCAACGCCTCCGAGACCTCCAGATACCATGAGGGCGGTTTGAGAATGGAGCGACACCAGGCAAACCCGGGCTTCTCCGGATACCGCCCCGCTACCCCGGCTATGTCGCGCGCCGCAATGACAGGGTCATGATTCAAATCCCATTCATTACAGGTGGGCACCCCGCCAATCATCCGCGCCTCATGCTCAAAGTGGGTCCCGCAACCATCGGGGCTGAACTCAAAATACGCTCTAAACTCACGCTCCGTGGAGCGGTAGCCTGCCCCGTCCAGCACGAAGCCGACGATGCTCATATCCCAGCGCCCCATATAGAGAGCGCAATGCTCAGCCCAGGCAGCCAGACCAGAAGGCAGCCCCGTCTCCTCTCGCTGAGTCAAGGAACGCGGATTCAGATACCCTGCGCCAGAGTCACCGGTGATGAAAAAGTCATTAGTGCTCGCCTTGCCATAGGCATAGACCAGAGCCATCGGCGCCCGGTCAGCCAGGTTGGGATTAAAAGCCCAGCCCATTGGCACCGCACCGCGCGTCTTATCCTGAAACATCAGGGGCACGCTCCGGTAAAGCCAGGCAGGCGCATCGTAATCCCCCACGTAATGCCCCACATAGAGACCCGCCTTGACGCCTCCATCCTCAGCAACATAGCCGCGCTCCTTCCACTGCTGGACCGTTGGCTTGGGGTTTGGCTGGCAGTATTTTTCCTTTAGCGGATAGTGCGTATGGAAGGAGGCGTTGGCCATCGCGGAGTATCCGGCCGCGTCAGCCTCCATATAGCCGTTATATTGAGAGACAATCCGTGCATGTTCCCACTCCGTATCCACTCCGCCATGCTTGCAGCCGACGCTGCCGTGATCCGTATACTTGAAGGGCCACGGCGTAAAGCCCCCCACTTTCAGTATCCTCCCGCCATTCTGCAAGTAATGCTGATGCATCACCTCACGGAACATCGAGACGTCAGCCCCCAACGGCTGCTCAAGGTCATCATTGGGCACTTCATCGCCCCAGGGTGAGAGATCAAAGAAAAAACTCCGTTTGCTGATAAAATAATCGTGATTGGAGAGCGTGTGCATATCAGGGCCGGCTGCCTGAGGATGCTCAATCCAATAAGAGTCTATGTAATAAGCGGCATAGAGCGGATCGCAAAGGCCTGTCTTCAAATACCGTTCTATTGCCCAGCGGTAGGCGTCGGTCTTGGTACTGCCGGTACTGGGCAAACCATAATCGGGTATCTCCCCCTTACCGGTAAATTTACTCCTCCCGTCGGGCTCCACCAGCCACTCCTTGACCAGGTAGTCATAGCGCCTGGAGAGCAGTTGATACATCGAATCAGGCTTCTGACTCCAGCGAACCGGAATCAGGTCCAGCACCCCCGCCGCTGTGGAGGCCAGGCAGGCCGTCGCATGGACATGCGGATCATATACCACCAATCCTCGAACCTGTCCCTTGAACTGATCAAACACAGCCTCAATGGAATCGAGCTTCACCACCTCCGCTGTCTTGAGCCAACCATCCTCCTTTTGATACCAGTCAAGCCAAAACTGATCGGTCTCTATGCCCCAGGTCGAGCAGTAGTAAATGTAGAGCTGGGGCGACTGCCGGTTGACAATCCCCTGCAGCGCCGCCAAAGCATGGAGATGCTCCCAGACACGTTCTGAATTTTCCGGCTGGTTTGCGTTTTTCAAGTAGGTCCGAGCATCAAAGAGATAAATCTTTTCCGGAAGGGCCGCCCGCCCGCTAAACACCAGTAGCAGCGCTGCAGCCATGAAACAACTTCCCCATAGTAACTTTCCTAACTTTAACATCTCTTCTTTTTCTTTAGACTTTACTCTATTTTACAACCCCTGCCCAAAAGCCTTATCCGCCAGTGCAGCTCAGGTTCTCCCCGATACGGTATACAAAAACTCCGCTCTTTTCAACCCAAAACAGATATAGACGGCTCAAAACAGAGAGGATAAAATAAAAAACATCACTTTTCAAACAACTCTTTTTTGGAAAAGAAATGGGCCGCCAGAACGCTTGAACTTGGACTATAATTTCGCTAACATCATGTTCAGTGTCGGTCTGTTCTCTGAGTTGCTGAGCCCTCCCCGCTTTTTATCAGCCCCACAAAGAATAAGACCCACAAGAAACCTCTATAAAAGGACGATACCATGGATGGAAAACAGAGTCAGGAACCAGGAGCCTCCAGCCAGCAATTTCGGGACCAGCGCTTAAAAGCCCTGGACCGCTATGATGTACACGAAGGAGAATACGAAGAGGATTTCGAAGGCCTGCTCCAGGTAGCAGCGGCGCTTTTCAACGTACCGATCGCAAGCCTGAACTTTTTAAACGGCGACCAGGTCACCTACTTCGCTTTTAGCCAGAAGACCGAGCGGCACTTCTCACAAAAAGAGACCCTTTGTGAGCAAATACTCCAGGAGGATGAGTCTATCCTTGTCATTAATGATCTGCAGCAACATCCGCACCTGAGCCACCCGCCCGCCTTTTTCCAAAAAGAGCATATCCGCTTCTGTGCCGCAGTGCCGCTGCTCACTTTTGATGACCTCCAGATCGGCACCCTGCAAGTGATGGATACAAAACCTCATGACTTTTCCGCCGATGACCGCACAATGCTCAAGACGCTGGCCAGGCAAATCATGAACCGGTTGGACCTGACCTACCGCTTCTACCAGATGCGCAAAGCCAGCGCGCTCTATCAATCGCTGGTGGAGCACCTGCCCAACTCGCTCTGCATCTTGCGCAAAAACCTCGAGGGTGAGTTCACCTTCGTCAATAAAAACTTCTGCAAACACCTGGGCAAAGAGTATGAAGAGGTGATCCGTAAAACCGACTTTGATTTCTTCCCTGAAGAACTCGCCAAAAAGTACCGCCACGACGACGAAAAGGTGGTCAGCAGCAAAACATCGCTCACCCTCTATGAAGTCAATAAGAGCCCCCAGGGCGATAAGCGCCATGTTCATGTAGTCAAAATCCCGCTTTTCGATCCGGATAACCCCTACGAAGTGGTGGGAATCCAATGTATTTTCTGGGATGAAACCTCCCGTGTGGAGGCCCAGCAACAGATGCAGTTCCAGAAAAACCTGCTCGATCAACTCATGGATATGAGCGCTGACAGCATCTACTTCAAGGACCTTGACTCGCGCTTCATGCGTGTGAGCCGCTCCATGCTCCGTTACTTTGGCGTGCGGGAGGAAGAGGAGATGCTCGGCAAACGTGACTCGGATTTCTTCCTCTCCAGACATGCCGATAAAGCGCTCAAGGATGAACAGGAAATCATATCCACCGGCAAACCGCTCATCTCCAAAGTCGAAAAAGAAACTTGGGCCGATGGCCACGAAACCTATGCGCTGACCAATAAGGCTCCGCTCCATGATGAAAATGGCAACATCATCGGCACGCTGGGTGTCAGTAAAGACATTACCCGCCTCATCCAGACCGAAGCCGCCCTCAAAAAAGCGCGCGACCAGGCACTGGAAGCCACGCGGGTCAAATCCCAGTTCCTTGCCAACATGACCCATGAAATCCGGACCCCGATGAACGTCGTTATCGGGATGGCCGAGCAGATGGGCATGACCCCACTGGAGCCGCAACAGCGTGAATTCCTCTCCTATATCTCCTCCAGCGCCAATTCGTTGCTCTCCATCATTCAGGATATTCTCGATTTCTCCAAGATGGAGGCCGGCAAGCTCTCCATTCCCTCCATTGATTGCAATCTGCATCAAACGATCCTGCAGGCGGTCAGCCCTCTGGCCACACTGGCCGAGCAACAGGGGATTGAGCTGCTCCTGCTGCTGGATGACCAACTGCCCGAGTGGGTCTGCAGTGCCCCGGAGCGCATTCGCCAGATACTCACCAACCTGATCGCCAACGCCATCAAGTTCACCCTGGAAGGAGAGGTGGTCCTCACGGTCTCTGTCCTCAAAAAAACAGCCCACCAAACCGAGGTCGAGTTTACAATCCGCGATACCGGCATCGGCATTCCCAATCAGGTCATCCCCAAGCTCTTCACCGCCTTCTCACAAGCCGACGGGAGCACTACCCGCCAGTTCGGCGGCACCGGTCTGGGCCTGGCCATCTGTAAGCAGCTCGCCACGTTGATGAAAGGGAGTATCTCGGTGGAAAGCACCCAGGGCAAAGGCTCCATCTTTAAAGTAATTCTCCCCCTGAGGCGCCCCCTGAAGCCACGCGAGGAATCGCCCAGCTCGCCACTGGAAGCTGATTTCTTCACGAACAGGCCGGTTCTGATTGTCGATGACAATGCCACCAGCCGGCAAATCCTGCGCATTTACCTGGAAAGTCAGGGCGCGGAAATCACCGAAGCGACCAATGCCGCCGATGCTCTGGAAGCCTTGAGGGATTCCCTGAAAGAGAAGAAAACCCCCTTTGCTTTCGCGCTGCTCGACTACCAGATGCCCGAAATGGATGGCATAGCCCTGGCGGAGAAAATCCGCGCTCTCAACCTGCAACACAAGATGAAGTTGATCCTGCTCTCGGGCGTCAGCTCGGTCCGCTCACCCCAGGCGCTCAGGGAGTCCGGCTTTGCGGGTGCCCTGCTCAAACCGATTCAAAAACGGAGGCTCCTCGAGTGTCTTCACGAGGTAGCGATAGAGGATTCGGCGGCAAAACTGTTTTCCCAGCCCGACAGCCCCGTCCAAATGGAAGAGCTCCCCAGCATGGAGGAGGTCTACGACCGGTTGAAGGGGGAGAACATTCTTATCGTTGAGGATATGGAGCTTAACCAGAAAATTTTGCTCATGCAGCTTGAGCAGTTGAAGCTCACGGCCGACGTCGTCCACAACGGCAAACAGGCCTTGAAAGCTTTCAAATCCAAAGATTACCAGTTGATTTTCATGGATTGCCAGATGCCTGGCATGGATGGCTACGAAGCCAGCCAACAGATTCGCCTCATCGAAGCCGCCGCGGATTACTCCAAAAAACCGGTCTTCATCACCGCCATGACAGCCAATGCGGAGGAGGATGACGTCGCCAAATGCTTCCAGGCCGGCATCAACTACTACCTGAGCAAACCGCTCCGGCTCGAAGATGTGGAAAAATTCTTCCGCTACTACGCAACCAGGCAATCCGCGACCCCAACCCAGTGGGCCAGACCGGTCAGAGCTCCTGACGCTGAAGAGACACCAGTTGCTCTGGAGACGGAAATAGAAGCCGACGAGAAAACGAAAGAACCCAAAACTTCAATCAAGTTCTCAGATGAAGAATTCGATACTACCACGCTGGAGACTCTGCGCTCACTCAGGCGCCCGGGCAGGCCCGACCCGGTAGCCGAGGCGATCAAACTCTTCAATCAGGATGCGACGAAGAGCGAACGCGCCCTCAGAAAAGCAATTGTAGCCCAAGACCTTGCCAATATCCGCCTCTATGCTCACAGCATCAAAGGCATCTGTACAAATCTTGGCGCACGCAAAGCCGGCAACCTCTATATGCACATTGAAAAAAGCGCCAGAGACCAAAAAAAGGTCGACTACTCCACGCTTTTGACTGAAGCCACTGTTGAACTGGAAAGGGTAAAAAAATTCCTGGAGAGCCTCTAGTCTCTTCCAGGAATTTATGTTACCAATCGAAAAATAAACGAAATGGCGCGCCTGCCCTAGGCCTGCAGGTGCTCGAGTCTCTCCTCCACATCGGCGGCAATCAAGGGGTCTATAAAGGTATCCAGGTCACCCTCCAGAACCGCTTCCAGGTTGTAAAGGGTCAGCTCGATACGGTGGTCGCTCACGCGGGATTGCGGAAAGTTATAGGTCCTTATTCGTTCATTGCGCTCACCGGTGCCGACCTGTGCCTTCCTCTGGGCAGAGTACTTCGCATTCTCTTCGGCAATCTTCCGCTCCAGGAGGCGTGAACGCAAAATCGTCATCGCCTGAATCCGGTTTTGCATCTGCGAGCGCTGGTCAGCGCAGCGGACGATCATCCCCGTCGGCTTATGGTTGATCTGCACGGCGGAGTCGGTAGTATTGACCCCCTGGCCGCCGGGACCACTGGCACGGCAAACCGTAATCTCCAATTCCTCGGGCTTAATCTCGATATCGACCTCTTGCGCCTCGGGCAATACCGCCACAGTCGCCGTGCTGGTATGGATACGCCCGGAGGCCTCCGTGGCCGGCACGCGCTGTACACGGTGAACCCCACTCTCAAACTTCATCCGCTTGAAGACGTCCGTACCGGTAATCTTGAAAATGATCTCCTTATAACCGCCCAGGTCCGAGGGGTTTGAATCCATATCCTCGGTCTTCCAGCCTCTGGATTCGCTATATTTAATGTACATGCGGTAGAGATCCGCTGCAAAGAGAGAGGATTCAGTCCCGCCGGCTCCGGCACGGATTTCCACAATCGTATTGCGGCTGTCGGTCGGGTCTTCGGGCAAAATCCCCTGCAAAAGCTCAAGGTTCAGCCTCTTGCTCTCCGCTTCCAGCCGTTCGACCTCCTCCCGCGCCATCTGTGCCAGTTCAGAATCCGCCGGCTCTGAGCTCAATATCTCTTTGTTCTCTTCGAGCTCTTTACCGTTCTTTTTCCAGGCAGCGCCCAGGCTTACCAGCTCTTTGAGCCGTGAGTACTCGCGGCCCAGCTCCTGTGCCCTCTGTGGATGGTCAAACACGTTGGGATTACTCAGTTCTCCTTCGACCTCCTTAAGGCGGTTTGAAAACTTATCAATATGAGAATAAAAGTCCATAAAACCGACAAATAAAAACCCGCTCACAACTCTATTGTGGAGCGGGTATTGTATCCTCTTTTAAAACTAAAAGACTTTGCTGCCGCAGTCCACCGGACCGCTGCCGCTACTTTTTCTTTTTCTTCTTGGCGTCAATTTCCGCCTGTGCCGCAAGGGTCTTGGCCATACGCTGCTGGAATTTATCCACACGGCCGGCCGTATCCACCAGCTTCTGGGAACCCGTATAGAAAGGGTGACACATATCGCAGATACCCACCTGGATATTCTTACGGGTCGAACGGGTTATAAAAGTATTCCCACAAGCGCAGCGAATTTCCGCTTCCTCGTATTTCGGATGAATATTCTCTCTCATAGTACGCAAACTAGTACACTTCCCCACAGCGGGGGAAAAAATCAGTCTGGCAGAGCTTTTAAAGACTGGCAAGATTTTACTTTAATTATTTTAGTTCCACTCCCACAGGGCTCTCCTCCATCTGCCTGAGGATATCGGCCGGGGCATTGGCATTTAAAAGTTTGAGAATATCCTCGGTCAGGTCATCCTCGTTATCGGTATAAAGCAGAATCGGGCTCCTGTCGGCACTCTCCGCGCCGCTATCGATCACCTTACTGTATTTTTCGCTCTTTGCGCGCTTGGCGATCAGGTCCAGAATATCCTTCATGATATTATCGCGCAGACGCTTCTGCTGCTCGGAAAGGGCCGTGCGCGCGCTGCGCTCAAACTGCGTGATTACGGTCTCAAGCTTCTTGATCTCCATGATCTTATCTTCGGCGTTTTTCGTGCGCTGCGCCTTCACCTCTGCAGTAATGGTCGGGTCATCCACCCGTGCAAGCGCTGCATTGTACTCTTCGGTCAGCTTTCTGTACTCATCTTGGTATTTCTTGCCTTCGACATCGAACTCCGTAGCCCGTTTCTTGATTTCGTTATCAGCCTGTTTCGTCTTGAAATAACCGTCAAAGACAATACGCATATTGACAGTGGCTATTCTCTGTGTCTGGGCTTCTGCATAAAAAGTGAGCACCAGCGCCGTCGCTATCGTTAGAATGATCTTCTTCATATTTACTTTCGCCTGTTGTATCCCTGCTCCTTTATAAAACCAGCAATGCCCCGGGGAGCCCCTCTTACTTTAAAAAAACTCTCATCTACAGAGCCACCTTTCTCTCAGCAGAGAACCTCTGGATGATAGACCCCAAGTCTCTCTCAAGTCAATCTTGCAACGGCCGCTCATTCAAGTTCAGCTCTCCCAGAGATACTCGGCCATCAATTCGCGGTCAGCCTCCAACGCATATCCCAGCAGGGTCAGGAAATCTTCTCCTCTGCTGGCGCTCCTCCTGCCGATGAAGTCGCTCACCCAGCGGCAAGCCAATAGAAAGCTTCCCTTGAACTCCCGCTTCAACAGCCTGAGTCTGCCAAACACCTGCTCCAGCTTTACCGCGCCGCACTCTTCCTGGCTCAGCGGCAGCAGTCTGTTCTCGGGGAAGCCGAGCAGCTCGGTCCCCAGCTCAAAAGCCGCCTGCATCTCTGCTTCGCTTCCGCCGCCCATCCGTGCCAGCACCGAAAGGATTGCCCTGCACTCTTCTGGAAAATCCGTCGGCTTACGGTTTTTCAGCGACTTCACCTCGGCACTGAAATAGCGGCTCAAAACCTGCCGGATTCTCCCCAGTAAACAATATTCAAACAGATCGACAATGCCATCGGATTCCACCATTTGCTGTAGAATCTTGTCAAAGTCCAGAAACTGCTCCCGCGACATCTGCCTTAACGAGGGCAGCGAGAGTGAGCCAATCGTAAACTTCTGGGTCAGACTCAACTCCATGAACTCATAAGAGAGCAGCTCGCTCTGCTCCAACAGCTCATCCGGGAAAGCTTTTCTAATGATCTCTCTTTGCTTTTCGCGGATGGCTTCGCATTTATCCAGGTGCAAAGCTAAAATCACGGCCACGGTCATGAGCGGCTCCCGAAGCTTTGAAAGCACGTTAAGAGGAATATCCTGCAGAAGATACTGCGCCTCTTGAGAATCCATGCCGCTCAGACCCCAGTTTCGCCTCTCCCGGAGCGGGCTCTGCTCGATGGTGATTCGGCGAACATCGCGCTCTGTTGACTTTCTGAGCGTTTCGGGCGTTTCCTCAACCTGCTTTATCTTGATGCCGGAATAGTTTCCGTCAAAGCTCGGCTCCAGCACTTTAATTCTCTCCAGCAAAGGCGGATGGCTTGAAAAAAACCGCTCCATAAAGAAGAGGCCGCTATTCGCGAAGAAAAACGGCGCAAACTCCCTTCCCCACATCTGCAACGCCATCCCGAAGGGTCTCCTGCTCGCATAGGCTCCGATCTTCTTCAATGCCGAAGCCAACCCTTGCGGATAACGCGTATACTCCACCGCCGTCCCATCGGCCATCCTCTCCATCTGCCGCGCCACCGCCATCTGCAGGAGCAATCCAAAGAAATAACTGATACTGCCCACTATGAGCAGGCTCAGGCTGAGCAAAAGAATAACAATGTAAATCATCAGCACGCCGCCTGGCATGTTTCTTCTGACTAACAGAGCCGTCCTCTGGTCTGTTGCATTTTGGAAAATTTTAAAAGGAGCTCCAAAAATCTTTATCAGAAACATGAACCCGAAGCTCATGCCCGCCAGGTAGGTACGAATCCTCACATCTTGATTGAGAATATGGCTGAACTCGTGTGCAACCACCCCCTGCAGCTCGTCACGGCTCAGATAAACCAGGGCCCCTTGAGTTACCCCTATGACTGAATCCTCCTGCATGTAGCCGGCCGCAAAGGCGTTGATGCTCATATTGCCATCCAGAATATAGATATCCGGCACCCCTACACCTGCGGCCAGCGCGATCTCCTCAACCACGTTCCGAAGTTTGCGCTCGTTCGTATCCTGCGTAAAAGGGAGAAGAGGGCGTCCCCCCAGCTCAACCGCCACCACTGCCCCACCCTGCTTCATTTCATTCACTTTGGACCAGGAGACAGAAAGGATTATAAAATTTAAAACGCCAAAAGTGATGAAAAACGCTTTGGGATGCCAAAGATCAGTCTTGAGAGAATAGGAGCCGAACTCCTCGATTAAACTCATTCCATCCAGAAAAAAGAAAGCAATCAGCAGGTAAAAAACCAGAACGGCCCCCAACATGTTCAGAGCGAAACAGTAAAAGAGACGTCTTTTTTTGAGGCGTATACTCTCCTTAGTCCCAAGAAAATCAAAGGTTTTTCTCTGCTGCTCTTTTTCCTGTTGGAGGGTTGCGTCCGTCATTTCCGGAGTTGGCTATCTTTAATCCCTTATCCCCTGTTCCCTTGGAGAGGGAGCTCTTTAGCATTCCACAACAGGAGATTAGCCCAAAAACAACGCTTTTCAAATAGAAAAAGAAAACAATCTTCTTATTGCATAAATCTTTGGTGCTCTCTTTAAAACAAACCCCTTATCCCAAATAAAACAAAAACAGCCATTCAAAATTCTTTCCCCCATTTCCTCTCTAAATACTTGAATTTTACAGGAAACCATTCAAACTATGTTGCTGTGTTTCGGTGAGGAGTCCCTCTCATTGTGACCTCTTTCTGCCGCGAACAATACCGGTATGGAACTAATTAAATTTGTTGATATTAGCCGCTTTCATCTCCCTTTGAGGAACAAGCTCCATGAAGCGGCGATTCGTGTTATTGATAGCGGAGCTTATATTAAGGGCCCCGATGTAAAAATTTTTGAGGCCAACCTGGCCCAATGGATGGGGGTCGAAGAGGTTTGTGGCACGGCTTGCGGCACTTCTGCCCTTTGGGCTGCGCTCAAGGGACTTGGCGTCAAGGCCGGTGGCGAGGTGATCACCACCGTGCACACTGCCATAGCGACGGCCGAAGCGATCACGCTCTGCGGCGCCACTCCGGTTTTTTGTGATCTGGAGCCCGGCTACTTCTTCCTGAGCGCCCAGGAGGTTGAGAAGAAGATTACCCCGCGCACCCAGGCGATCGTGCCGGTCCATCTCTACGGCCAACCGGTGAATCTGGATGACTTTCTGGAGCTCGGCCGCAAATATGGCATCCCTGTCATTGAGGATTGCGCTCAGGCTCAGGGCGCCCGCTACAAGGGGAAATACGTGGGCACGCAGTCGGATGCCGCTATTTTCAGCTTTTTCCCTTCCAAGAACCTCGGCGGCTTTGGCGATGGCGGAGCCTTTACCACCAAAGACCTGGACAAGATGAATTGGATGAGGATGTTCTCCAACCACGGCCGCTCCGAAAAATATGACCACGAGTTTGAGGGAATCAATTCCCGTCTGGATACCCTCCAGGCCGCCCTGCTCAATGTCTGCCTGCCGTATCTGGACCAATGGAATGAGAGCCGCCGCCAGGTGGCGCTCTGGTACGATGAAGGCTTTGCCGATGTTGAAGAGGTGACGATCCCCCAGGTACTGCCCGAGACCGAGCCGATCTACCACGTCTACGTGGTACTTGTTCCGGACCGTGACGGCCTTCGCGAGTATCTCAGGGCGAATCAGATACAGACCGGCATTCATTACCCGATTCCGCTCAGCCTCCAACAGGCTTACAGCTATCTCAACCAGGGCGCCGGCTCCTTCCCGTTGGCCGAAGAGGCCTGCGCACGGATGCTTTCGCTGCCGATGCACCCGGCCCTGGACCGTGAAGAGGTGGAACGGGTCGTCGATACCGTAAAAGAATATCTTGTCCGCTAAGTTTTACCATGAAAGATTCATTGCAACAGTTGGATATTTCAGTCGTCATCCCCGTTTATAACGAGGAAGATAATCTGGAGCCTCTGGTGCTGGAGCTCGAAGAGGCTTTGACAAAGACAGGCAAGAGCTTTGAAGTCATCTGCGTCAATGATGCCAGCACCGATTCAAGCCTGGAACGGCTCAAGAGCCTCCGCGCCAGCCGTGCCTGGCTCAGGATCATTGACCACAGCGTCAATTCCGGAGAAAGCGCCGGTGAGGCCTCCGGCTTCCAGTTCGCCCACGGTGAAGTCATTATCACGATGGATGCTGATTTGCAAATGGACCCGGCCGATATCCCTGCCTTTCTGGAAGCGCTCAAGCCCGATATTGACGCCGTCTGCGGTGTCCGTGCCAGGCGGCAGGATAATTTTGTGCGGCGTCTCTCCACGAAAATCGCCAATGCGTACCGCAACTTCATCACGGGTGATAAAATCTCCGATGCCGGTTGCACCTATCGCGCCATTCGCAGGAAGGCGCTCCGAGAAATCCCCGTCTTTAACGGAATGCACCGCTTCTTGCCGACCATGCTCCGCTACCAGGGCTACCGCGTCGAAGAAATCTTTATTAACCACGGCCCGCGCACCCACGGCGTCTCCAAGTACGGTGTGGGCAACCGCCTCTGGAGGGGGATCAAGGATTGCCTGGGTATGCGCTGGTATCGCAGCCGTGTCGTGAAGGGGGACCGCAGCCGCGAGGTTTTGTAACAGAGCCAATTAGTGAGCGCCGACCCCACCTATCTTCCGGCAAAGAGGAAGCGATTTCCCGTTAAGAGGGTAACGGCGCTTTCGCTCTTCATCCTGCTCCTGATCGGCCTCTTCTTCCAGACTCCATTGAGAGAACACCTGCAGGCAGCCCAACAAACCGCCCAGCGGCTTACTGAGTTTGGCTGGAAAGGGCATATTCTCTTCTCCGTCGGCACCCTGGTGCTGGTGCTGATTGGAATGCCGCGCCTGCTTTTTTGCACAATAGGAGGTATGGCTTTTGGCTGGTGGCTGGGGCTCACCTATGCGGTTCTGGCGACTCTTCTGGCCTACTACTTCCAGTTCATTTTTGTGCGCTGGGGCGGCAAACCTTTTGTGGAAAAATACTTGAAGAAATACCCGCTTGCCGGTAAATATGTGCGCGACGAAGGGTTAAGCGCCGTTATCCTGGCACGGCAGGTTCCTCTGCCCGGGATTGCCCTGAACTTCGCTTTCGGCCTCTCCACCGTCCGCAAGAGAGATTATCTGCTGGGTACGCTGGTCGGCCAGATACCCGAAGCGCTGCCCTGCGCGCTGATCGGCGCCGGTCTGTTGAAAACTTCAGGTACGAGCCTCACCCTGACTCTGGCGGCAGCGGTTGCGGCCTTTGCAGTGCTCTGGATAGGATTCCACCTGCTACTACGATATTTAAAAAAGAAAAAGAAGCATGCAGAATAAAAAGTATAAGTTTGGACTCGTCGGCTGCGGCCGTGTCTCAGAAAACCATCTCAGCGCCCTCACCTCGGGCAATATCCCCGCTGAGCTCGTCGCCATTTGCGACTCCGACCCCGAAAAGGTAAAAGCCAAGTCCGACAAATACAACATCCCCGGCTATGCCGATTATCACCAGATGATGAAGGCGCATCCGGAAATCCAGATCGTCAATATCGCCATCCCCACCGGTTACCATGCCGCCGCCGTCATTGACCTGGCGCAATACGGAAAACATATCGTCACCGAAAAGCCGATGGCGCTCAGTGTGAAAGATTGCGATGAGATGATCGCCGCCTGCAAAAAGAACGATTGCAGGCTCTTCGTCATCAAGCAAAACCGCTTTAACCCCGCCGTGGTCGCCGCCCGCAAAGCGTTGGAAGAGGGCAGATTCGGCAAAATGGTGATGGGCACCGTCCGCGTCCGCTGGCGCCGCTTCCAGAACTACTATGAGCAGGATAACTGGCACGGCACCTGGAAGCTCGATGGCGGCGTCATGTCCCAGCAGGCCAGCCACCATCTGGATTTGCTCCAATGGTTCATGGGCCCCATCCGGCAGATGTCCTGCAAAACGGCGACCCGTCTCCTCAATATAGAGGTTGAGGATACCGCTCTGGCCACTTTTGAATTCGCCTCGGGCGCTCTGGGAGCTTTCGAAGCGACCGTCGCCACCCGCCCCGAAGACCTGGAGGGCTCGCTCAGTCTCCTCGGCGAAAAAGGCTCAGTCATCATCGGCGGCCATGCAGTCAACAAAATCCTCTACTGGAAGTTTGATGACCACCGGCCGGAAGACGAAGAGATACAGGCCCAGTTCTCCCAGGATGTCCCCAACGTCTATGGCCGCGGCCATACCCCCTTCCTGGCAGATGTCATTGAGGCGATTGAGCAGAGGAGACCTGCCCTCATGGAGGCTGAGGAGGGACGCAAAGTGATTGAAATACTGACCGCTCTTTATGAATCGGCCGCCTGTGGAGGCAAATGGGTCCGGCCCGGCTGCCCCATTGAGCACTCCCGCCTGGGCCGGGGCTAACCTGACGGCTTGAGCCGTTCTTAAAACAAAGAATCAAAAACCAATGGGCACTCTCCAGTGATTTCCCATTGGTTTTTGGCTTTTATGCCTCTGCGGCCCCAAGCTCCCAATATCTACCAGTCCGTTTAAATTTTCCAAAAAAATGAGCGTTTTACCCCGAATCCCCCTTGAACTTTTTGGACTGTTGATGTACAGTATAGATGCTCGCTCAAGGAAGATCGCGCGGCTTTCCGGCCCGAGAAGGCTTCCGGATTAGAAGCCGCGATTAGAGCGCGCGGAAAAGTAAACGCTTAAAAGATAACGGTGAAACTATGAAAGTGATTATAACATCGCATAACCTCAAAGCCACTGAAGCCATTGAGGCACACGTTAAAAAACAGCTCGGAAAGCTCGATCGCCTCATTCCGAATATATTGTCTGCAAGAGTCAACCTGGAAAATGACACGAGTAAGATGCATGTTCCGTGTAAGTGTCTTGTCCGCTTAGAAATCCCAGGTAACGACCTCATCGCGGAAGACTGGCAGACTGATATGTATACGGCCATTGACAATGTCGCCAAAAAATTGGCCCAACAGGCCCGTAAAAAACATAGCAAACTCAAAACGGTTGTGAAACGAAGCTCCAATACTTCAGAAGTGGAGCAGATGCTTAAAGGTAGTGAGGAAGCCGTGAGCGAATAACCGCACCGTAAACATCAGATTTAAACTGAAACTTGAATCGCCTCTTCAAACAAGGGGCGATTCTTTTTTTATGAACTAAAGCGTGGGAACGAAGACTAGAGGAAGTAACCGCGCTGCTTCTCCGATATCGGCAGCTCCAGAAACTCCATCACCTGGAGCATATCCTCCCAGACCAGCCGCTTCACCTTCGCATTGGCATAGCGCAGAAGATAGGAGGGATGAAAAGTCGGCATCACCTGCATCCCGTGGAACGGCTGGAACTTGCCGCGGATGCGGCTGATGGGCTGGCTCTGGGCCAAAAGGGCATTCACGGCCGTCGCCCCCAGCGCCACGATCACTTTGGGCTGGATAATTTCAATCTGCTTCACCAGCCAGGGATAGCAGATCGCCATCTCCTGCGGCGTTGGTGGCCGATTACCGGAGGATTGCCCCGGTGTATCGGGCCGGCACTTCAAGATATTGGCAATGTAAACCTCCTCGCGGCTTAACCCCATCGCCGTGATGATCTTGCTCAAGAGCTGCCCCGCTCTGCCCACAAATGGCACTCCCTGCGCATCTTCATCTGCTCCAGGGGCTTCCCCAATAAAAACAAGCGGCGAATCCACATCTCCCAGCCCAAAAACAATATGCCGCCGTGAAGCTGCCAGATGAGGACACTGGGCACAGCTCAATACCTCTTGCCGGAGCGCCTCCATCTTTTCAAGCTTCTCTTCCCGAGCAAGCGGTGTTCCCAGCTTTATTTCTATATTCATTCCACTATAAGGGTTTGCAGCTCTTCTTGGGCGAGCCGGAGGAGAAGGGACGGGAATGTTCAGAGGAGCCGTTCCAAAGGCAGGGGCGAGCCCTCCCCTGCCGCCCTGCCGCCTTGGAGAAAAGGTGTCCAAACTTCGGTCTGCCTGATGGGAAGGCTCTTCAAAGAGGGCATTGAGCGTCTCTGGGGAGAGCTGAACATACTTCACCCCGCGCTCCTTTTGAGCCTCCAGGTAGTTCAGTACATCCTCAATCGCCTCGTTAAACACGCTCACGTCTCCACGGTTCAGGGAACCTTTATCAGCTCCACTTTAAATTCTTTTTTCAGCTCTTTGGAGAGCTCGGTCAGCTTTTCACGGCGTTTTTCCGCTTTCAACTGCTCTTCAATCTTCTTTTCCACTTCGCTCAGAGCAATCAACCCGGCTTCATTGTGTTTCACCACTTTAACCAGGTAGATACCTTCTGGCGTCTCGATGAGCCTGCTCAGCTCCCCATCTCTCAGCGCAAAAGCCGCCTGGTCAAACGCTCCGCCAAGCTGCCCTCTGAGAAAGACGATCGTGGCGCCGCGGTTCCTTGTGCCGATGTCGTCTGAGTGCTCCTTCATCAGAGCGTCAAAGTCTTCTCCATCACGCGCCTTTTTCAAGACCTGCGCCGCCAGCTCTTTTTTGGCTGCCCAGTCTTCCGTATTGAGCTCGCGGCCGCTCAGGTTATCAGCCTTGGAAAATAAAATAAAACCGCCCATGAACATCTCCTCGGCGTCAAAGAGCCTCCTGTTCGATTCATAGAACTCACGCACCTCCTCGGGCTCCACCTCTACCTTGATGTGGCGCTCCATGTAGACGGCGCAGATGCAGACCTCCTCCATGTTCTTGAGGTAATCTTCATAAGAGGGCCAGCCCTCCAGCATCACCTGCCGCCGCAACCGGCTTTCTTCCCCGGCACGCTTCAAGAGCCGTTCTTTTTCCTCCTTAGCTTTTTCTTTGCCGAGCCTCAGGTCTTCAGGTTCAGCCTTCAGGAGGAATATCTTCCTCAAAATCAACTGCTCTAGCATCTCAGTCTCCACTTTTTTGACTTCGCTGGAGGGAACACTCCGGCCTGCGGCGGCCAGCCCCATACTGTAGCGGATGTAGACCTCATCGAGCTCTTTTTGCGTAACGGTGAAGCCGTCGCCTTTGGCGGCAAGCGGCTCCTCCGCTTCCTGGATCAAAGGGCCCGCCAGCGGCGAACCCTGGCCCAGCGCAATCGGGGCGACCCCTCCGCAAAGAAGAGTCGCCAATAGAAAACTGAATCCTATCCTAAATAAAAACTTCATTTCAAACTAGAGAACGATCACCCGCGCATCAAATATCTCGGGCTCTCTCCTCAATTCTTCCAATACTTCGGTCGGCGGAACCCCATCCAGGTTCAAGACCATCATGGCCTGGCCGCCCGCATCGCTCCGGTCCAGCGTCATATTGGCAATGTTCACCGAGTAGCGGCTCAGGAGCGCGCTCACCTTGGCGACCACGCCAGGCTTATCCAGGTTCTTATTCATCAGAATCACCCCCTGGGGTATCACCTCCACGCGGTATTCATCAACCTGTACAATCCGCGGCGCCATGCTGGCTCCAAAGAAGGTGCCGCCCACGACCAGCCGCCCTTCGGAGGAATCCACCTCGACGCTGATCCACTCGTTGAAATCCAGCGTCTCGGGAGAGACATTGGAATCCACCTGCAATCCACGCTTTTTCGCTTTTGCGTAGACGTTGATGTAGTTGGTCCCGTTAGAGGTCCCGCGCATAAAGCCAAAGAGAACGGACCTGATGACCGGATCATGCTTGACCGATGCGGCCCTGCCGCCAAAACCGATCGTCAGCTTTTCGTTACTCCGCGGTGCCAGTTGGGAAGCCAGTGAACCGAGCTTCTCACCCAAATGCAGATATGGCTTCAATGCGGTATAGTCGCGGCCTTCCAGATTCCAATCGGGCAGGTTGACCGCATTGCGAATCTCACCCGTCCTCAGATAGGCGACGATGCAATCGGCAATCTCTTCACCCACGCGGACCTGCGCCTCCTTGGAGCTGGCCCCCAGGTGCGGCGTCATCACCAGGTTGGGAGCCTTGCGCAGCAGCCCCTCGGCAGGGAACGGCTCCTGGCTGTAGACATCCAGTGCCGCACCACCCACCTGGCCACTCTTAAGCGCTTCCACCAGGTCTTCCTCAACGATGATGCCTCCGCGGGCACAGTTTACCAGCTTGACGCCCCGCTTCATCTTCTTGATCGTCTCCGCATTGATAAGCCCTCGCGTCTCATCGGTCAGCGGAACGTGAAAAGTAATATAATCGGCACGCTTATAGATATCTTCCATCGTGACCATCTCCACCCCCAGCTCTTTGGCCATAGCCGCCGAAAGAACCGGCGAATAGGTAATGACAGTCATCCCAAAAGATTGCATACGCCGCGTCACCTCTGTGCCAATGCGCCCCATGCCGACCACTCCAAGCGTTTTGCCGAAGAGCTCGGTCCCTTTGAATGTTTTGCGGTCCCATTGGCCGGCCTTCATTGAGGCGGTGGCGTCGGGCACCTGGCGCGCCAATGAGAGCATCATCGCGCAGGTCAGCTCTGCGGTGGCGATCGTATTGCCCGAGGGTGTATTCATCACGACCACGCCGGCCTCCGTTGCGGCGGCCACATCCACATTGTCAACTCCCACTCCGGCACGCCCGACGACCTTCAGTTTGCTGGCGGCAGCAATCACACTGCGCGTAATCTTCGTCTCGGATCGAACCACGATCGCGTTTACATCGCTAACCATCGAAATCAATTCAGATTCAGACGGTCTTTTTTCAAGGATAATGACATTTAACCCCTCGCTTTGCTGCAATACGGCTATGCCTTCGGAGGAGATCGGATCGCAAACTAGAACATTCATTTTTTAGCAGGCCTTTGTAATATCAGGCGCTTCTAGTTTTGCAACTTTCACTGCGGCTGTCCAGAAGCTATTTTTTCGCTTTTGGCCAGACTTTTCCACTGACAGCGAACGTCGGATACCTCCCATCCTTCTCCCGCAAACCACCTTTCACACAATAAAAAACTTTTTTTAATCGCTGGCCGCTTGCAAAACAAATTGACTCTGCTATACTTTGTTCCTAACTCGTTTTATTATGAGGTCTCTTATGTTAGTCAAAGCCAGAGCCAGATTTTTCCGGTGGAGCGCACCGGTGGTCGGTTTCCTGATTGTCTTACTCTCTATGAGCGGATGCTCTCAACAGCCGGAGGGATTGCCCGACTGGGCGCTCTCTGCCTCTGCTTCCGCCACGGCCGCTCCAGAGACTCCCAAAGCTCCGAAAAACTCGAAGCTGAAGATCAACTATCCGCTTGATGAGGCGATGTTCCCTCCGGAAATCGTCGCTCCCACTTTTCGCTGGGAAGACCAAACCCCCTCCGCAGACCGCTGGGTGCTGAGCTTCCAGACTGCCGCGGGCACGCAAAGCTTCCTCTGCACCGATACCTCCTGGCGCCCCAACAGGGAGACCTGGCAGGAGATGAAGAATATCTCCGTTGAAGAACCGCTTCCGGTCACCATCACCGGCTTCAATAAGAGCAAGAGTCAAACGCCCCTCTCCAGTGCAAGCGTCCGGATAATGACCTCGACCGATGAAGTGGGCGCCTCCATCTTTTTCAGGGAAGTGATCCTCCCTTTCCAGGATGCCGTCATTGACCCCTCCAAAATCCGCTGGCGCTATGGCTCCATCGACCGCGAAGAGCAGCCGCCAATCGTCCTGGAAGACCTCCCCGTTTGCGGCAACTGTCACTCTTTTTCTGAAGATGGCTCACTCCTGGCGATGGATGTTGACTACGCCAACAGCAAAGCCTCCTATGTCATCACCCGCACCCAGGAGGAGATGAAGCTCCATACCAGCGATATTATCACCTGGAACGATTACCGCCGCGAGGACCGCGAGCAAACCTATGGCCTGCTTTCGCAAATCTCCGCCGATGGCCGCTACGTCCTGAGTACGGTCAAAGATAAATCGGTCTTTGTGCCGATTGAGGATCTCTATTACTCGCAGCTCTTCTTCCCGATTAAGGGAATCATTGCCTGCTATGACCGGGTGGAGGAGAAGTTCTTTGCACTCAAAGGTGCCGATGACCCGTTTTACGTCCAGAGCAACCCGACCTGGAGCCCCGATGGCAAGACCATTCTCTTTGCCCGCACCGAAGCCTATGACCTGCTGCACACCCAGGGCGAAGGCAAAACACTCCTCACTCGGGAGGAATGTAAAGAGTTCGTGGAAGATGGGAAGCCGTTCCAATTCAAACTCTACAGGGTCGATTTCAACGACGGTGAAGGCGGCGAGCCAACCCCGCTGGAAGGAGCCTGCGAAGACGGTGTGAGCAATTACTTCCCCAAATACTCCCCCGACGGCAAATGGATTATTTTCTGTAAATCCTCCAGTTACATGCTCTTACGGGGCGATAGCCGCCTCTACATCATGCCTGCCGAGGGTGGCGAGCCGCGCCTCATGCGCTGTAACACTGATGAGATGAACTCCTGGCACAGTTGGTCGCCCAATGGGAAGTGGCTCGTCTTCAGCTCCAAGGCCAATGGTCCCTATACCCAGCTCTGGCTCACGCACATTGACGTGAATGGCGAAAGCACTCCGCCGGTCGTTCTGGAGCACTTTACCGCCCCAGACCGCGCAGCCAACATCCCAGAGTTCGTAAACCGCCCGCCAGATGCCATCCGCCAGATCACTCCGCAGTTCCTGAACGATCTCTCCTGGTGCCGTGCAGGGGACGAATTTTTCCGCAATCAAAAACCTGATGAGGCCACCACCAACTATCTCTATGCGCTCAGCATCAATCCCGATTGCTTCCAGGCGCATCAAAAACTCGGCTTCCTCTACTTTAACGTCTTTAACCAGCCGGAAAAAGGCATGGAACACATGGAGAAAGCCATTCAGTTGGAGCCCCGCTATGCGATGAGCCAATACGATTATGGCATGGCGAACCTCCACATGAAGAAGTTCAGCGTCGCCAAAGTCCATATCGCCGAAGCCATCCGCCTGATCCCGCGCGGTATTGATAAACAATACGATGCAGCCGAAATGCGCTTTCAGCTTGCCCGCGCCGTTCTCTTTGATGGAGACGTCTCCAACAGTATCCCGATACTGGAGGATGCGCTGCAACGTAACCCGAAACATGCCGAAGCCAATTACCTGCTGGCATTGCTGCTGGTCAATAACAATGAAGTTTCCCGGGCGATTCCTTTCCTTGAGCAGGCTATTTCAATCAACGCCAAAGTAGATCGCAATCCGGAGATACATGCCCGTATAGGTGCCTACTATGCAGAAGCTAAACAGTACAACAAGGCACTAAAAGAGGCTGAACGGGCCCTGGCCCTGGCTCAGGCTCAGAACAACACCGATTTGATCAATGAAATGGTCCAGGTGATTCCTCAACTGCGCAATTTGGCCGCCCGAGAATAGTTTTACAGCCAGACCGTTTTGTGTTAAATTGCGCCTTGAAGTCGGCCACCTGGCCGAGAAGAAAGCGATGTCTAAGCAAAACGACAAAAAACAGAACAACAAAAACGATTTTCGTCCAAAAATAGAGAGAAAGTCGCCGCCACCTTTTGCTTCCAAAGGCCTGCTCGCCTGGTTCTTTATCCTCGGGATCATCTGTATTCTGATCTTCTTCCGCGAACCACCAGGCAACGGAACCGAGCAAATCTCCTATACGGAGTTCATCTCCCTGATTGAGAATGGACGCCTGGCCGAAGGCGGAGAGATTCTTTATAACCCGCAGGCGCCGGAGCTCAAAAAAGTAGTCGGTAAATATTACCAGGATAAAGGAATGGCCGGCTCCTCCGATAGAAGCGTATCCTCCCCGGCCCTCACTCCCTTCAATATCAAAACCCATCTCTCTGACGAGGTGCGGGAGAAGCTCCTCATGGCTGACTTCAAAATGAAGGAAGTGAACACCGCCTGGCAGAGCCTTCTCTTTGGCATCGTCCCCTTCATTATCATTGCTCTATTTATCTACTTTTTGCTGATGCGCCAGATTCGCGGCGCCAGTCGTGGCGCGGCTACCTTTGGCAGGAGCCGTGCACGGATGCTCAATCGCGAAAAAAACAAAACCACCTTCAATGATGTGGCCGGAGTGGAGGAGGCAATCGAAGAGGTTCGGGAGCTGGTTGAGTACCTGAAGAATCCCAAGAAATTTCTGAAGCTTGGCGGCAAAATCCCCCGCGGCGTCCTGATGGTCGGCTCCCCCGGAACCGGTAAGACTTTGCTGGCCAGAGCGATCGCCGGAGAAGCGGAGGCAGACTTTTACAGCATCAGCGGCTCGGACTTTGTCGAAATGTTCGTCGGTGTCGGTGCCAGCCGTGTTCGCGACATGTTTGAACAGGCCCGCAAAAACACGCCGTGCCTGATCTTTATTGATGAAATTGACGCCGTTGGCCGCAGCCGCGGTATCGGCCTGGGTGGCGGCAACGATGAAAGGGAACAGACGCTCAATGCGCTTCTGGTGGAGATGGATGGCTTTGAAGCCCAGGAGGGAGTCATCATCATTGCGGCTACCAACCGCCCTGACGTGCTGGACCCGGCCCTCTTGCGTCCGGGGCGCTTTGACCGCCAGGTCGTCGTCAACCTGCCCGATATTAGAGGCAGAGAGGCGATTCTCAAGGTCCACGCCGCTCAAGTGAAGCTTTCCAAAGATGCCAACCTGAATACCATTGCCCGCGGCACCCCCGGTTATTCAGGCGCTGAGCTCGCCAATCTCCTCAACGAAGCGGCTCTCATGGCCGCCCGCTCCAATAAAAAAGAGGTCGATATGTCCGACCTGGAAGAGGCTCGCGACAAGGTCCGCTGGGGCGGGGAGCGCCGCAGTCTGGCCCTGACCGAAGAAGAGAAGCAGATCACCGCCTGGCATGAATCCGGCCACGCGCTTTTAAACGTCCTCTTGCCGCACATGGACCCCCTCCACAAGGTCACCATCATCCCGCGCGGTCAGGCACTGGGCGCCACCATGTCGCTGCCCAAGGAGGATATTCGCAACCGGACCCGTAACCAGATGCTCGATATGATCGCCATGGCGATGGCCGGACGCATTGCCGAAAAGCTGATCACCAACGATATCTCCACCGGTGCTGCCGGCGATATCAAGATGGCTACTCAGTTGGCCCGCAATATGGTCTGCCACTGGGGGATGAGTGATAAACTGGGCGCCGTTCTCTATGGCGAGGATAATGAATACGTGCTTTTGGGGCGCGACATGGTCCGCGGCAAGGAGTACAGCAATGAAACCGCCCGCCTCATCGACGAGGAGGTGCAGAGAATCATTCACGAAGCCTACCAGATGGCTGAAGACTTGATCCTCAAAAACAGGGATAAGGTCCAGCTCATTGCTGAAACTCTGCTGGAACATGAAAGCCTCAGCGGCGAAGAGGTAGCTTCCCTCATCCAGACCGGTAAACTGCCGCCACCGCCCGAGCCGCCCAAGGCACCCTCCCTCCCACAATCCGAGGAAGAGGAGAAACTGCAGAGCGATATCCGGCTTGCCGGCCTGCCTCAGGATGAACCGCCACCGGCACCCGCAACGGCATGAGGAGATGATATTTACCTGTGACTCCGTCACGAAACAACCGTGCTAACAACAACTAAACCATGAAACAGCGATACTTTTACCCGCTAACGTTATTCCTGGCTCTTTTCTTCTTTGCCTCTTTGCAAGGTATTGCCCAGTCGGCCGCCGCTCCCCCCAGGGCAAGCGTCTTCAATGGAATTGACGTTTTGAAAGAAAAGGCTTATGCGCCGCTCCAGGGCAAAAAAATTGCCCTCCTGACCAATCAGACCGGCCAGGATAAGGAGGGCAACAGCACCATCGACCTGCTCTACAACGCCCCCGGAGTCAAGCTCATGGCGCTCTTCGCACCCGAGCATGGTATCCGTGGCGATAAAGACCAGGCCATTATTGAGGATGGCAAAGACTCAAAAACCGGTCTTCCCATCTATAGCCTTTATGGCAAAACCCGCAAACCCTCCCCCGAGCAGTTGGCAGGGTTGGACGCAGTCGTCTTTGATATTCAGGATATCGGCTGCCGCTTCTATACCTATATCTCCAGTATGGCCCATGCCATGGAGGCCTGCGCGGAGGCCGGCATCCAGTTCATCGTCCTGGACCGCATCAACCCGATTAACGGACGCGACGTGGAGGGGCCCGTAGAGATTGATAAATCTACCTTCGTCGGTATCCACCCGATCGCTCTGCGCCACGGGATGACGATTGGCGAGCTGGCGCGGATGTTCAATGAAGAATGCCAGTACCATGCCCAGCTCACGGTCATAGAGCTCCAGGGCTGGAAGCGTAAAATGTGGCAGGATGAGACCGATATCCCCTGGGTCAACCCCTCCCCGAATATGCGCAGCCTCTGGGAAGCCACACTCTACCCGGGTATCGGCGTGCTGGAGTTTACCCCGCTGGCAACCGGCCGCGGGACAGCTATCCCCTTTGAACTCCTGGGCGCTCCCTATATCCAAAGCGAGCAGCTTGCCAGACGCCTCAGCCAATATGGAGTGAAGCATATTGACTTCACACCCTTTACCTTTACCCCAACCGAGCGGCAGTTTGCAGGCCAGCCCTGTCACGGTCTGCGCTTTAACATCCTCAACCGCGATAAACTCCGCATCATGGATGTTGGCATCGCCCTGGCCCAGATACTCCATCAGGATTACCCTTCTGATTACGCTTTGAAGAACCTGAATACCCTCCTGCTCCATACCCCGACGATGAAGGCCATTGAGCAGGGCAGCTCGCTCAAAGAAATTCACAGCCTCTGGGCGCCCGAGCTTAAAGACTTCAAGAAACGCCGCGCCAGCTACCTCCTATACAAATAAGCCAAAGATGGGAATCTCCCCCAAAGAGTTCAGCCAAATGCAGAAGCGCCTCGAGTCAGCCGCTTCTGGGGCTGAAATTGAGTGGGGCTGCAACCAGGCTCACTCGGTTCTTCTGGGTATTGACCCCTCGCTCAGGGCGACCGGCTATGGAATCATCCGCGCCGGCTCCAGGCGCGAAGCGCCGATCCTGCTGGAGTGCGGCACCATCAAGTGCCCGCCCAAGCTCCTCCACTCACGCTGCTTTCTCCAGATCGCGACCACCCTTCGCCAGGCTATTGAAAAGCACCAGCCGACCGTCTGCATCGTCGAAGGGCTCTTCTACGTCCACAACCTCAAGACCGCCCTTGTGATGGGGGAAGCCCGCGGCGCAGCGCTCCTGGCCGCTGCCGAGTATGGACTCGATATCTTCGAGATGGCCCCACGTCGCGTCAAGCAGGCTATCGTCGGATACGGCGGCGCCCAAAAACTGGCAGTTGCCAAAATGGTCCAGCGAATGCTCTCTTTGCAAGAACTGCCCGAGCCCGACGCTGCCGATGCCCTGGCTCTGGCCCTGGCCTACCTCCAGGAATCCGGCAAACCGACCCTCTCCCCTTTGGAGAAAATATAAAAGCCTCCCGCAAGCAGCGGAGGGCTACCCTTCAACCAGCTTTTTGATTCCTCTCACAAGGTTATTAAAACTCGTTGACCTGTTGCTGCCATCAATCCTGAGGAAAGGTGCGATACGTCGTGAACCTGAAATTTTACTGTATTCGTTCCTGGTCAGTCTTCTTAATTCGTCCGGCGCATTGGCCAATCTATCCGGCTCCCTGTATCTTCTGTTATTTTGTTTTTCGGATAACCGCTTTAATTTTAGCCCCTTTTCCACCGCAGCCAAATCACCCAGGAAAAAATTCTCCAGCTCGTGGCAGGCAATCCGGACCAAAGTACGCCCGGCCTTACCCGTTTCCCGAATCAGCTCCTGGAGTTCTTTTTTTACAATGCGACAATCAGCACCGTCCTGATCCATCAGCACTAAAAAGCAAGCATCATCCCCCTGCCAGCCCTGAATACGGCGCTGGAGTTTTTTCTTTAAGTCGTTTTTTCCTTCAAAAGAAAAGTAGCGGATAGAGATATTTGAAGAGAGAATTTTTGGAAGAATAATCTTCAGGACTTCTTCTGCCGATCTCTCCTCGAGTAAACAAACCAGTTTCATTACGGATTTGCTCTGCCAAATAAACCCTCTTTCCAGAGGGCCCCCATTTTATCCCCACTTTTCATGTAGGCGACGATCTGTGCATCGTCTTTGGCTCGCTTGACCGTGGAGTAACCATTTTCTTTCTCCAGCCAAAACACTTCCTCCACCTCGGCAGCGTTCAGAAAATCGGGAGAATGAGTCGAGACGAAGACCTGGCCGCCTCGCCTGGCATAATCTCTGAACTCCTCCGCCAGCTCCTCCAGCAGCGTCGGGTATAACTGGTTTTCCGGCTCTTCAATGCAGAGAAAAGGATGCGGCTTGGGGTCGTGTAAAAGAACGAGATAGGCAAACATCTTTATCGTCCCGTCAGAAACGAATTTATCTATAAAGGGATCCTTGAATGCACCATCGCTGAACTTGAGCAGGAGCCTCCCGTCAGACGTAACCTCCGTACTGATCTCCTTCACTCCCGGAACCCGTTGGCGCATTTTTTCCAGAATTTTATTAAAAATTTCAGGGTGTTCCTCATGCAGCGTTCTGGCCACCAGTTGTAGATTGTCGCCTGTTGTGGATAGATGGTTCTCTTCGCCTGTAGCCTCTTTACTTCCCCGGGCCATGCTGATGTGGAAGTCCGATACATGCCAGTTTTCAATAAGATTCCTGAGTGCCGCGGCTGCCTTGAAACGTTGAAACTGCCCTAATCCTTTGATAGCGAGAATATCTTTTGATTCCAGCGTCTGTTCTTCTTTATTTAAATCTTCGTCCGTTTTATCAAAGTCTTCCTCATTGGTCACAGCCTCGCCCGAGCCATTTGTAAAATCAAGAAAGTGAAAAGGAGAACCATGTTGACCGCGCTTGTAGCGCAATATCTCCCGTTTTACGCATACTTTCGATTCCACGATGCCAATCTCCAGCGCGTAGGTAACCAGGCGTTCTTTCCCGGTAATAGGCATTCTATATTGTATTTCAATAGAGATGCTTTCATTTTGAGCGCCACGAGAAACCACTTCCTGAAATCTTCCTCTGCTCCGCAACGCATTGGATACATTGTGCGTCAGGCAATCCTTGAGAAATCCAAAGAGATCAAAAAGCGTGCTTTTACCCGAACCATTGGCACCGACAAGGATACAAAGACGGGGAATATCCACCAATTCGACATCCTTGTAGACTTTAAAATTGCGCAATCGAATGGATTCTATTTGCATAATGACAAAGTTAAAAACAACCGAGGGATCGGCACAAGCTTTATGTAACACTTTTAGGAACCTTATTCAATCCTTCTCTGCGGAAGTTTTCCCGCTATAAATACGTTGCAATCGTTATTCCTCCGGCTGTGTTTCTGTTTTGGCCTTGCAAATTACGCCATTGACGCCCCAGGGCTTCTCCTTTAGAATCTCCCAGCATAACTGTATACCATTTGATACAGTCTGTTTAAAAATGAGCAATTATTCAAAAGGCGGCCGTTTTCAGCCGTATATCTCTCCGCAGATGCAGGTGAGGGAGCTGGGTGTTGTCCCTGTCGTATTGGGTGCGTTATTGGGTATGATTTTTGGCGCATCCTCCCTTTATCTGGTCCTCAAGGTAGGCTTGACGGTTAGTGCCTCTATCCCGGTTGCCGTCATTTCCATCACGATTTTTAAGCTTCTCTCCAAGGTCGGCCTCCGCGATGCCACCATTCTGGAAAACAACATCGTCCAGACCGGCGGCTCGGCCGGTGAATCCATCGCCTTTGGGGTCGGCGTCACGATGCCGGCCATCATGTTGCTGGGCTTCGAGCTTGAACTGGGGCGTATCATGGTCGTGGCCACCCTGGGAGCCTGCCTGGGCATTCTCATGATGATCCCGTTGCGCCGTGCACTGATCGTCGAACAGCACGGAACCTTGAAATATCCCGAAGGCACCGCCTGCGCTGAAGTCTTGAAAGCGGGCGATGCAGGTTACAGCCGCCAGTTGGCAGCAGCCCAGCGCCAGGGACGCTCCGACCGCGCTCAGAGCTCTCCCCATAGAGGCAGAGCCGGCTCCCTGAGCGGCCAGTTGATCTTTGCCGGCTTCGGCATCGGTCTGGTCTACAAAGCCGCGATGGCGGCGTTCCGCCTCTGGAAGGAGATTCCGACCCGTATTTTTAGCGGCGTTTACAAAGGCGGCTCGATTTCAGCCGAGATTTCCCCCGAGCTCATGGGTGTCGGCTACATCATCGGTCCCCGGGTCGCCAGCATCATGTGCGCCGGTGGTGTCCTTTCCTATCTGGTTCTCATCCCGCTTATTAAGTTCTTTGGCGATGCCATTGCCGAGCCGCTCCTGCCGGCCACCATGCTGATTAAAGATATGAGCCCGGACCAGGTCCGCGGCAACTACATCATGTATATCGGTGCCGGAGCGGTGGCCGCAGGCGGTATTATCAGCGTCTGCAAATCAATGCCGATCATTTGGAGCAGCATCCGCGCCGGCCTGGGGATGGTCAGCAGCGCCGTCAGTGGCGGTGCCCAGAGATGCCGCACGGATCAGGACCTGCCGCTCAAGTTCGTTCTGATCGGTATCGTCGTGCTGGTAGCAGCCATCACCGCTGCCCCAGCCCTCAAAATGAACCTCCTGGGCGCATTGCTCCTGGTTATTTTCGGTTTCCTTTTCAGTACCGTCAGCTCCCGCGTCACCGGTGAAATTGGCTCTTCTTCCAACCCCATTTCGGGAATGACCGTTGCCACTCTGATTTTGACCTGCCTGGTCTTCCTCATCATCGGCTGGACCTCCCCCGCTTACTACGTGACAGCTCTTTCTGTCGGCGCTGTGGTCGCTATCGCGGCCAGCAACGCCGGAACTACCTCCCAGGACCTCAAAACCGGCTATCTGGTCGGCGCCACCCCCAAGAGTCAGCAGATCGCCATCCTGATTGGCGCCCTCTGCTCGGCCCTCGTTTTGGGTCCGGTCCTGATGCGCCTCAACACGGCCGGCACTATTTATGTACCGCACTTGAGCTACGAAAAAGTTACCGTCTCGGCGCCGCCGCTGGCCAAGAGCGATCATCTCCCCCTCTTTTCCGGCGAGTGGCTCCCCGATGATGATGCCTACTCTCTCCTCACTGTGCCTGCTTCAGGGGAATTCAATGGCCAGACCAATCTCCTTTCCCCAGGCAGCTATCTTATCAATGAAGCCGGTGCGCCGCAGTGGAAACTGATGACCAACTACCCGGCCAGCCTCAAGGCCAACCCCGAGGAGTTCAAGGAGAAAACCACACTTGCCGGCATACAGGGTCGGCAGGATACACGGGAGTATCACGTCTGGTTCAACCAGGACGCCAAGGCCGGCCTCATCGGCAAATACCTGGCACGCGAAGATGGCTCCATCGCCTACATGGTGGACCCGGGCGTCAACGGCACCTATTCAACCCGCCCCGATGGCTCGGTCGTACCCAAGTTTGGCGCTCCTCAGGCCACCCTCATGGCGACGATTATCAAGGGCATCCTGAGCAGAGAACTCCCCTGGGGGCTGGTGCTGACCGGTGTCGTCATTGCCGTCCTCCTGGAGATGTGTAAGGTTCCCTCGCTCGCCTTCGCGGTCGGCCTTTACCTGCCGCTCTCTTCATCGGCGCCGATCTTTGTTGGCGGGATGATCCGCCTCCTGGTTGATTGGCATCTCAAGCGCAAACACAAAAACAGAAGGCTTACGCCGGAGCAGTTGGCAGCAGAGGGCGATAAGAGCCCGGGCGTCCTTTTGGCTTCGGGTTACATTGCCGGTGGCGCCATTGCCGGTATTATAATCGCTTTTGTGGTCGGGGTCTTTCCGCTGGTCGCGGATAATATCCTGAACTGGGCCCAGGCGCATAACCCGTTCTTTGCGGGAGCCTGGTCCAATCCGCTTTCGCTAATCCCCTTTACCCTGATCGGTGTTTTGCTCTACCTGACCGGTCGTGATTATTTTAACAGGTTTGGTCCCCCTCCTCGCACAGGTGGCCGCGGTCCGGGTGGTGGACGTGGTGGCGACTCGCGCAGATACTCAGGCAGACGCCCCTATAGACGCCCTGACCAGGCCAACAGAAACCGCCAGAGCGGCCGGGGCGGGAGTGGCGGAGGCGGTGGCTCTCCCCAGCAATATGGCTCTGGTCAACAATCCGGTGGCACTGGCAGCCGTGGCAGTAATTACAGACAGCACGGAACTTCCCATGGCGGCGCTCGCCAGGGTGGTTACCGCTCCAACCAGCAACGCACAACCTATGATGGAGATGGGCCGGATACTTTCAGCCCGGGCGTCCGCTCATAAAACAGTGCCTGCCACGCTGATAATCTCTGCTCTGGAAAGATGACCCGGCTGCGTCCAGTCACATCGCTCCTGATGCCGGAGCTCGAGCCCTACCGGATGATGAAGCGCTCTTACGATCAGCATCTGCAGGGCATCTTCATCGCTGAAGGGGAAAAAGTGGTCTCCCAGCTCTTGCGGAGCCGCTATCGGGTTTTGAGCGCCTTGATGCCCGAAAAGTATTATCAGCGCCTCCAGCCTCTTTGTGATGCCCGCCGGGAAGACTTCGATATCTTCCTGGCCGATAAAACCCTCCTCAAAGAGCTGACCGGCTACAAATACTATCAGGGAGTCCTGGCTGTGGGGCAGATTCCTGCACGGCTCTCTTTGCAGGAGGCCTGGGAGCGCTCACCCTCTCCGCGCTTCTTCATGGCCGTGGATGAGCTGGCTAACCCCGAAAATCTGGGCACCATGATCAGAAATGCCGCCGCTTTCGGTGTCCAGACCGTCATCGTCGGCTCTCTCTGCTGCAATCCGTGGCTCCGGCGCTCGGTCCGCAGCTCTGTCGGCAATATCTTCTCCATCAATATCGTGGAAGGGGTTGAAATCCGTAAAGCCTTTGCCTGGCTTCGCTCCCGCTCCATGCAGGTCATTGCCGCCCATCCTCATGCCGAGTCTCATACGCTGGGCAGCTACCAATGGCCCCAGGGCGATCTCTGCCTCACCTTTGGCAGCGAAGGCCAGGGAATCCCCCAGGCCGTCCTGGATACCTGTAGCGCTTCCGTCTCCATCCCGATGAGCAACCAGGCCGATTCCATCAACGTCGCCTGTGCCAGTGCAACCTTCCTCTACGACGCCTGGAGACTCCGCCAAAAGCCGAGCCCCCCGCCGGAACTTTGAGCTTATTTCTCTATTGGAATTTCTTTTGCCTCTGGTGTACACTTTCTCCTGGCGGGCATGAGACCCCGCAACCTAAGCACCCGGCTTACTATCCACAAGCCCAGCGTGCTGAAGCGATCCAGTAATAACCAAAACGATCAACTATCACACCAACTATGAATAGTCCTATCAGAATTGCCGTGACCGGCGCCGCTGGTCAAATTGGGTACAGCCTCCTTTTCCGTCTGGCTTCGGGTGCCGTCTTTGGCCCCTCTCAACCCGTTATCCTTCACCTTATTGAAATCGAGCCTGGCATGGCCGCTCTGGAAGGCGTGGCCATGGAGCTGAGCGACTGCGCCTTCCCGCTCCTGCAGGATGTCCTCCTGACCTCTGACCTGGATAAAGGTTTTAACGGCGTCAACTGGGCGCTGCTGGTCGGCAGTGTCCCGCGCAAAGCCGGTATGGAGCGCAAGGACCTGCTGAATATCAACGGTAAAATCTTCACCGGCCAGGGGCAGGCAATTCAGAAAAATGCCGCCAGCGATGTCCGCGTTCTGGTCGTCGGCAATCCCTGCAACACCAATTGCTACATCGCCATGAATAACGCCAAAGATGTTCCCGCTGAGCGCTGGTTTGCGATGACCCGTCTGGATGAATCACGCGCCAAGGCCCAGCTCGCCCAAAAAGCGCAGCTCCCCGTCTCTGAAGTCACCAACATGGTCATCTGGGGCAACCACTCCGCCACCCAGTACCCGGATTTCTACAATGCCCGCATTCAGGGCAAGCCGGCCACGGAAGTCATCACCGATGAAGGTTGGCTCAAGGGCGAATTCATCTCCACGGTTCAGCAGCGCGGTGCCGCCATCATCAAGGCTCGTGGTGCTTCTTCGGCCGCCAGTGCCGCCAGCGCCGCTCTGGATACCGTTGTCAGCATGAGCACCCCCACTCACCCGACCGATTGGACCAGCGTGGCGGTTTGCTCCGATGGCTCCTATGGAATTGAGAAGGGGCTCATCTGCTCCATGCCGATTCGCGTCGATGCCAAAGGCTGGAGCGTCGTTCAGGGACTGGAAGTCAATGAGTTCAGCCGCGCCAGGATTGATGCCAGCGTCAATGAACTCAAGGAAGAAGCCGCCGCTGTTGCCGATCTTATTCAGAAATAGCTGCGCTTGAGGCCCGAAGTGAGAAAGACGTCTGAGCTTTTTTTGCCCAGGCGTCTTTTTTACATAAGAGCGGAAACCCGTTCAGGCCCTCGGATGCGATCGATCATACACCTTTTTGAGCCGCTCCACCGTCACATGCGTATAAATCTGCGTCGTCACGATATGTTCGTGGCCCAGCAGCTCCTGGACGCTCCGCAAGTCGGCCCCCGCATCCAATATATGCGTGGCAAAGCTATGGCGCAGTTTGTGCGGCGTCAGTGAGGGGTCCAGCCCGGCCAGTGCAAGGTATCTCTTGAGGTTGTACTGAATGAGCCGCGGCGTCGGAGGTTCCGGCTTGGAGCGTCCGCTCCAGAAGACCGGTTCATCGGCCTCAGGTCTGCGCTCCAGCTCGCGCCAATAGTGGCGGATCGCCTCCAGTGCCGGCTCGCCAATCGGCGCTATTCGCTCCTTCTTCCCTTTCCCCAGTACCCGCACCGATTGCCCACCAAAGGAGATATCCTCCACTTTGAGGGCGCAAAGCTCGCTGATACGCAGACCGCAGGAGTAAAAAACTTCTAAAATGGCACGGTCCCGCCAACAGGCATGGACCTTCTGCGAGTACTTGAAGCTCTCCTTACGGGGTGCGGCTCCCTTTTTCCCCTTCTCGCGTTCCAGACTTTTTTGGTGCGCCGTTTCGATTCGTTTCAATTCCACCAGAGGAGCCTCCAGAAGCGCCAGAATCTGCTCCTGGGTGAGGAAACGCGGCAGGCGCTTCTCCTGCTTTGGCATGGCGATATCCTTAATGGGGGAAGTTTCAAGCAATCCGCGCCGAATCAAAAATCTATAAAAAGAGCGCATCGCCGAAAAACGGAGATGAATCGCCGCGCGTTTGAGGTTCCTGGCCCCCAGACTGCGCAGATAGGAGCGGAAGTCTTCACGCTTTAGCCTGAGCCAGTCGGCCTCTCCCCCAAACTGCGTCTGATACCAAAGGGTGAAATCTTCCAGCGCCTGCCGGTAATTCCGGCAAGTATAGATAGAAGCGGCCCGCTCAGAAGAGAGATACCGGAGGAACTCCTCCGCTTCTTCTGCCAATTGAAGACTTTCCTGCTCCTGAGCCGCCTGCCTTTGCTTTGCTTTCTCCTCCACGCTTGTTCCGTCCAATATTGAAAAAGGGATACGGATATTTCGCAACCCGTATCCCACGCTATGAACCAATGCTTCTTCAGAAAACCTAAAAAAGAAACACGTTAATTATGAGAGTTTCCAGTCACCTCTCCAGGCTGGCATCATCAGATTGCTCGCTTCCACGTCACCCACAATCTGCTCCGCAACCGGGTCCCACTTGATCGGGCGGCCCAGACGCATCGATATCATGTTCAGGAGGCAGATCGTAGCGCTGCGGTGGCCAATCTCCACGTCCGCGAAGGGACGATCTCCCGTGCGGATACAATCGAGGAAGTTGCCGTGGTGGCTGCCGGAGCGGCCCAGATTAATCTTGAACTCTCTGCGCAGTTGGCGGTTCTCATTGCCCAGCGGCCCATCTTCATCGATCAGATCCAGCCACTCGGGGTTCGAGGCTTCCAGCGTGCCTTCGTGAACATGCACAAAGACCCAACCATCGGTGCCGACGAACTTAATGCCGCGACCACCCGGGCTTGTCCCTTCGGGAACCACCGTTCCGCCCACCAGCTTGACGCCATCGGCATAGGTGTTCTCAAATTCAAACTCCATCGGAGTATCATAGATACCGTGCTGGTCATCCCAGCCACGAGCCGTGATTTCAACAGGGCCCGTATCGTCGCTGTTGTTACCCAACTGTCCAAGATCGATCACGTGCGCGCCGCGGTCAGACATCTCACCGGCTCCATAGAGCAGGTTGAAGCGCCACTGGTGGTGGACTCTCTCCTTGTAGTACTGCACCACGGGAGTATGCCCCATCCAGAAATCAAAATCCAATTCAGCGGGTATCTTCTGCATACCCGGAGGCACTGAGGTGAACTCGCGGATATGATTATGGTGCGCCTCCACCGTCGGCATCTGGATGTACATGGTCTGCAGCTTGCCAATATAGCCGTTGCGGACCAGCTCGGCCGCATAACGGGCATTGGAGCGCGAGCGCTCATGGCTGCCCGTCTGGAACACTACATTGTACTTGCGGACCGCATCACGAACCGCCTTGCTCTCGGCAATGGAGTTGGCCAGCGGCTTCTCGCAATAAACATGTTTGCCCGATTTGGCCGCTGCGACGCTGATAATGGCGTGCCAATGGTCCGGCGTACAGACCGTAACCGCATCAATATCGCGACGGGCCATAATTTCACGGAAATCACTATATTTACGGCAATCCTGGTTGCCATAGCGCTCATTAACAATCTGCGCCGCTGCATTCAGGCGGTTGCTGTCCACATCACACACACCCACCACCTGGATGGAATCGGGCGCCAAAAACGCCCTCATGTTTCCATTGCCCTGACCACCCTGACCAATCGTGGCCATCACGATCTTATCATTCGCTCCAAATGCTCTGGAGGGAATGATGGTCGGGAAACCAATCACGGCAGCTGCGCCCACCAGTGAGCTGGCTTTCAAAAACCTTCTACGAGATAGTTTCTTCATACGTGGGTGCTATTCTAAGCCGTTCCCCCACTCCTGACAAGAGATTTATGCTTGTTAAGCAATTTTTTTCTCTCATTATTATTTGGAACGAAGCTTGACATTCACCTCTTTTCAGGTCATAGTTCCCTCTTGCCTTGAGGCCGAAAGGGCGCAGGGCACGCCAATGAAGGCTGCCCCCAACCCCTCGGCAGGGCCCAGGAGAGGAGTGAAATAGAAGGTGACTGAATTAAAAGTTAGAAAAGGCGAACCGCTTGAGCGTGTTCTGCGTCGGATGAAAAAGCGCTTGGACCGTGAAGGTGTCATACGCGAAGTGAGAAACCACCGTTATTTTGAAAAACCTTGCGAGAAAAAGCGTCGCAGAATGAAGGTCGCACGCTTCTCTGCCATGCTGGCCGCGCGCTATGCCGAAATGTAATTTGAGCTTCTGATTTAGAAACTCAAAGAAAATTTTTCAGGGAGGGTCCCCCATAAAGGGGCCCTCTTTTTCTCTGTTTCCCCCTGGTATTCCCGTTTTTTCCTCTCTTTCTTCCAAAAAGTTTAGATTTTATTTTCTTCATATCCTGCTTGAATCAAGTCTATTAGGAAATTAAAGAGTGAGTGAAAGCGGCTTCAGGGTCATTTTTATTTCTCCACTGCACCCATTTCTGCTACACTCGATTCTGGAGCGGCTTGGCAGCAACCAGCCAATCCAAAATCTTATGTTTTCGTTGCAGAAGCTTTTTTGTCGCGATGAGAAGTTCTTCGACTTGATTGAGGCACTCGCCGAATCAAGCTCATCCAGTGTCAAAACTCTTGCTCAGTTTTTGCTCCATCAGGGGGACTTGACTTCGGTCGATGGCATCGTCCAAAAGCGTCGTCAGAGCAAAGAGCTCAGTGATGAAATAGCGCACCAGCTTTGCGTCTCCTTCATCACCCCTTTTGAGAGAGAGGATATCGAGGCTCTCACCTCTTCATTAACCAAGATCAGCAAAACTTCAGAAAAATTCATCTCCCAGTATTTTCTCTTCAAGGAAGCCATCGAGCATGATGACTTCAAAAAACAGTCCGAACTGCTGGAGCTCTCGGCCGAGCTGCTCCTGGAGATGGTCAAAAAACTCCGTCGCAGCCCCAATGTGGAGGAGATCAAAGAGATGAATTCAAAACTGCTCAACTACGAAGCTGAGTCAGACCGGATCATGCTCATCTTCATGCAAGAGCTCTTCACCAAGGCCGATACCTCCATGATCAATCTCCTGGCCAATAAAAACTTGCAGGAATTGCAGGAAAAACTGACTGAACGCTTCCGCGATGCTGGCAACATCGTCTTCCGAATCGTTTTGAAATACTCATAAACCCCACTAAAGAAACCCGATAGCGCTTGAGTCGGTTTTCTTCTACCAAAGGCATAAGTATGACACTTGTTTTTTGCGTCATCCTGATAGCTCTGGCCTTCGAGTATATCAATGGATTCCACGACACCGCCAATGCCATCGCCACCTCCGTCTCTACACGGGCTCTCTCTGTCCGCAATGCGATAGCTATTGCTTCGGTTTTTAACCTCCTCGGCGCTCTTTCCGGCCACGCCGTCGCCAAAACCATCGGCAAAGGCCTGGTTGATATCAATTTCATCACCCAGGAGACCATTCTCTGCGCTCTCCTTGCAGGTATCGTCTGGAACCTCATCACCTGGTTTTTCGGCATCCCTTCGAGCTCCAGCCACGCCCTGATCGGCGGCCTTTGCGGGGCCGCTCTCTCTGCATCCAATATGAACTGGAATGTCATCCTTTGGCGCGTGACCGAAGGCGAGAAAGTGACCGGTCTTTGGCCGCAGGTCATTAAGCCTATCTTCACGGCACCCGCCGTCGGCTTCCTTATGGGCTTCATCTTCATGGGACTATTGCTGTTGCTGTTCAGAAAATTCAGACCGGGCCCCGTCAACCGCTTCTTTGGCCGATTTCAGATTTTGAGCGCCATGTGGGTCAGCTTCTCCCACGGTGCCAATGATGCCCAGAAGACCATGGGAAT
>LSQX01173765.1_pt1 | contig 73465 bp, 66 predicted proteins | sample 654561 | NCBI WGS metagenome assembly LSQX01 (sample SAMN04489861, study PRJNA283612) | anaerobic digester metagenome | isolation source: 4 biogas reactors fed with cattle manure at either 37C or 55C with and... | place: Denmark: Kongens Lyngby | collected 2014
GGGCAGACTGTAAATCTGTTGCTATTCAGCTTCGGTGGTTCGAATCCACCCTCTCCCACCAAAATTTGTAATAAAGGGGCTGTCTCAAAATAAGATTTGAGATAGCTCCTTTACTTTTTTATTCCGGATGTTATCGAATCCTCCGTAAAAGTTTGCCCCAATAAAGGCTCCTGTAAGACTTTGCAGCATTGGTACCGCGAATAGCTCGCTTGACAATGGCATTTCAGTAATGTTAAAATTCTTCCTGTAGCGTGCGGGAAGAGTATTTTCTCCCGCTGCTTATAAATTTTGTACTTATCGGTTTATGGTGACAGCATGTATGACATTGCAATTATTGGAGCAGGACCTGCAGGATGTACGTTGGCAAGGTTTCTGGACAAAAAGTATAGGGTATTACTTTTGGACAAGCGGGATGTAACGGATGATGATTACCCCGGAGTCCATAAATGCTGCGGGGGTTTATTGGCCCCGGACGCGCAGAATATGCTCGGCAGGATGGGAATGGCGGTTCCCGTATCAATTCTTGTTGATCCGCAGCTCTTTTTGGTAAGAACTATAGACCTTGATAACAAAATCGAAAGGTATTACCAGCGTTTTTACCTGAATATTGACAGGCTTGCGTTTGATCGGTGGCTTATTTCGCTTGTTCCCAAAAATGTTGACCTGGCCCTTGGCTGCACGCTAAAAACATGCAGCAGTGAGTCCGGTTTTGTAAAATTGTCTTTTACATACAACGGCAATACATACAGTGAAAAAGCGCGAGTGGTTGTCGGCGCGGACGGCGGAAATTCTACGGTCAGGCGCATATTCTTTCCCGACAAAAAAACTCCTTCGGTCTATATCGCGATACAGGAATGGTTTGAAGCAAATGATACGACGCCTTATTATGCCGCTGTTTTTGACAAGACAATAACTGATTTCTATTCATGGATGATTTCGAAAGAAAATACGTTAATAATCGGCTCGGCGCTGAAAAAGGATAATCTTGCGCTTGACCGCTATAAAATGCTTAAAATGAGGCTTAGGGATTACGGGATTGTATACGGGAAAAAGATTAAAAGGGAAGGATCTTTTATATTCCGCCCGAAAGATATTTCTTCAATATATACAGGCAATGAAACATGCGCTCTGACAGGTGAAGCCGCAGGCTTTATCAGTCCCAGCTCGGCGGAGGGAATAAGTTACGCGTTAAAAAGCGCATATTGCCTTGCCAAAGCTTTAAATGACGGACTGGACGACTTTCAGCCGGCGTACAGGAAACTTGTTTCAGGCATGAAGCGAAACATAGCCTTAAAGAATATGAAATGCCCGGCAATGTATTCACCGCTGCTTCGCAGCATAATTTTAAAGACAGGCATAAAATCAACCGACGTAATTTAAAAGCTCTTATTCGCGTGTCAGCGGTTGCTTATTGTCAGGCAGGTTTCTTGTTTCTTTAATGATATACAAGGGCCTGCCTTTTGCTTCGTCATATATTCTGCCGATATATTCTCCGATTATTCCAAGCATAAGCAGTGTTATGCCGTTAAAGAAAAGACTGACGCCCAGTATCGAGGCCCAGCCCGGCTGTACGGTTTCGGGGAAGAAAATTCTCTGTGCCAAAATATATATCAAATATATGAAACTTCCTATCGATAAGACGGTACCGAGGTACGACGCGAGCTTTAAAGGTTTGTAAGAAAAAGACGTAATGCCGTCGGCGGCAAGCTTTAACATCTTCTTAAGCGGGTATTTTGTTTCACCCGCGAAACGTTCATCCCTTTCAAATTCTATTGCCGTTTGTTTAAAACCAAGCCAGCTTACAAGGCCGCGGATATACCTGTTCCTTTCATTCACGAGTTTTAACGCGTCGCGGACTCTTGCGTCAATCAGGCGAAAATCGCCGGTATCTACGGGTATATTGACATCGGTCATGCTCCTTAAAAACCTGTAAAAAAAGGCCGCTGTTGCGCGTTTAAAAATGCTTTCGCCTTTCCGGGACACCCGCTTTCCGTAAACGACATCGTATCCTTCGCGCCATTTTTTAACCATTTCCGGAATCAATTCGGGGGGATCCTGCAGATCACCGTCAATAACGACAACGCACTCACCGGATGAATAATCCATACCGGCGGTTATCGCTATCTGGTGCCCGAAATTTCTTGAGAAATCAATCAGTTTAACCTTTTTATCGGCATCGCATATTTCCCTGAGTAATTGCCCTGTTTTATCTCTGCTGCCGTCGTTTATAAAAACGATTTCATATTCAAACCCGCTGTTTTCAAGAACATGAGTGAGGCGGCGATATGTTTCCTTTATAACGTCTTCTTCGTTATACATTGGGACAACAACTGAACAAACTGGTTTCATTTTATTCTTCCTTTCATATTTTATTGCCGTTTTGTGTTTAAAAATTACAATGCCTGACCTGCTGTGCGAAAAAACTCCGGCCATGAAAAAGCGTTACGGCGAAATGCCTTCCGCGGCTTTAAGGCCGGCTCTTATCGCGTAATTCTGCCCGCGGTCTTCGGGATAAATCTGGGCCATTGATGCAAGGTACAGTCCTTTCATTGGTGTTTCGAACTCAGGGATAAGCTTCGAATACCCGGTTCTTACAACGGGCTGGGCATCCAATGTGCGATTAACGTGGATATTTATTATCCAGTCCTCGCTGAAATCCGGAAATATCTTTTTAAGTCCGTCAAGAAACAATGTTTTTGTAGCTTCATCGTCCAGCTTGTACAAATCGTGGGACGGATCCAAATATCTCGAAAGATAAACGATATGCGAACCGTATTTATGTCCTTTGACAAGGTTCGTATGTTCAATTACAAGGACGAACGGGAATTTCTTATCCGCTACGGTCATCCAGTAATTTTCGGACAGGCTTTTTTTCAGTTCAAGAATCATGCATATATTTGATTTGTATTTTATTTTCCTCAATGAATCAAGCCAGGTTTTGCCCATACCTTTTATGACATACGTGAACTTTCGCGGGGAAGCGGTAAACAGAACCTTATCGAAATACTTCGTACCGGCGGCGCTTTTTACCCGAAAACGGTCAATTTCTTTCGATATTTCAAACACCTCGTCATTTAAACGTATTTCACTTCCGGTTTCGGTGATTATTTCGGCCATGCGGTTATACACTTTTTCAAAACCGCCTGTGATATAACCAAGCTGTTCCTTGTTAATGTTTTTGCCCCTGCTTGAGCCTCTGAGCTTAAATTTGTTCCAGATCCATGTTGCCGAAATTGCATCCGAATCAATATCAAATTTCGAATTCAAAAGAGGTTCCCAGACAAGGTTATATGCTTCACTGCCGGCATTTTTGATAATCCACTCGCGGGCGGTTGTGTCCTCAATGGCGAGGTAATCTTTTATAAACCAGGCTTTTAGTACCGTTAGTCCCATCCTGACACGGCTTATGAACGACAGCGGTTTGAACATCAGCAGGTCCATCGGGGAAGTGAATGGGTACACCTTATTGTTGATATAAATTACATTTTTGGGTTCATACCATTTGAGGTCATCATAAAGCCCAAGTTCTTTTACCGTGTCAATAAAAATGGTGTCGTTTGTGAAAACATGGTGGTAAAAAATATCCAGCATATCATCTCCGACGGAGATTGCGGAGCACAGGCCGCCGAGCTTTTCACTCTTTTCGTAGACGGTGACTTTATTACCTTTAAGCGATAATTTCCACGCGGCAGTTAATCCGGTCGCTCCGGCTCCTATAACAGCAATTTCCATTATCGATTATCCTCCGGTTTATATTTTAATAATTTCTTTCAGTCGACTGAAAAAACAACAATATTTTTTACGGGGTCCGTAAAGACAATCCGAAAAGTTTGATATAACAGTTCTTCATTCAGTGCGTATTCGTCCGCGTTTCTGTTTTGCTCTTCCACAACAATATATTTTATTCCTTCCGAACCTGCCAGTTCGCGCAGATGTTCGGGATTGGCTCCTTCATATATATTTTTCATGTTTTTCTCTCTCTGATTTATATCATAGCCTGCCGTAATCGTAAAATACGGGTATCCGTTATATACCATCCTCCCGGCAAGAAAAATGGACATCGGAGCTCCATAATGGGTCTGGTAATGGGTCAGGAAAATATCATCGGGTTCGGTTTCTTCAAGCACCCATTTTCGAAGCGGCTCGTTTTGATTATAGGATACACTGTTCCTGTCAAGGTTGTAAAGCGTTATTAAATCTATTATTCCCGTAGAGAGCATTATAAGCGTCAAACACAGCGTTAAAACAATGGGTGCGGTTTTGCCCCGTTTCAAAAGCGTTGAAAACAAATCGGAAACAATTATATTAAGAAGAATTACCGCTAAAATGATATATTTATGGTTTACGGTAATATCCGGCGTAAGCTGCAGTGTTGAAGCGAGTACAACAGGCGAGGAGAAAACAGGAACAAGCAGCATTGTAGAAATACTTATACTTTCTATGTTTTTAACGGTTATATAAAGGTAAAGCCATACGCATGCGGCAGCAGTAATTATTCTCCATCCGATGCTTATTGACGGCATCAATAAAACGAGGGTGGTAAGAAATGCAAAAGACGCAATAAAACCGGCGACTTTGTTCTTGCGCGCAATTGACGGGAGAAACGCCGCGAGAAGAACAAACGGCAGGATTCCAAGCAGTTCAGTGTAAAACGAAGATATGACAAATATGTTATCCGAACCCGACAAAAATCCGGGTTTGTATTTAATGCTAACCGCTCCGGTACCTCTGCCGACAAATACTTTTGATTGTATTACGGAGAGAATGAAAGTAAGCACAGCAGTTAATAGAAACTCCAATTTATGTTTTGACAGCGCTGCCATCACGAATAAAACAGAAATTGCGGCAATAACCGCGGCTCCGTTCCAGAAGGCCAAAAGTCCGAGAAGTGCGCCCGCGATAAGGCAGGGCGCCGTATATTCGGGCTTCCATGCATCGGCAGTGAAAAAAATCCCATTTACCAGTTTTGGAAAATACAGCGGTTTTTTACCGGAATCAACATTTTTGCCGGCATTTTTCGTTTCGCTGTCTCTAATTTTTTCGTACGTTTCAATAAATACTGGCAGCATCAAAAAAAGCGCTATAATTATTATTCCGAAAGCGAACGCGAGATGCCTCTGGTTTATATAAACCTTTTGAGCCCAAAGTCCCCACGATTCATTTAAAGTATTCCCTATATGCTCTCTTGATTTGCCTGATGCGTCAAGATTGCTGCGTACGGCGCGGAAGAAATCCGTTATGCTTTTAAATCCGCTTGAAAACGTAAAAAAAGCAAACGAACTGCGAAATACAAAAAACAGCAATGTAAGCAAGCCTGCCGAATGTTTTTTCGTAATGCCGACGGCAAGGCTGTAAAGAAGCATACTGAAGGAAACAATCGAAAGTATGCTTGGAAGGTTCAAAGCCAATGGCAAATTCAAACCGAGAAACTCGAGATTTCCGGCCATGAAATAGAACATGAAATGGTAGCGCATTGTTCCGTCAGGAAAGTGCGGGTATTGTGCGGGAAAATTTTTACCCAGCGAAAAAGAGCGTATTACAGGAAGGTGCGCTCCAAAATCGCTGAACGCCGAGTATCCCGCATGAAGCATATCGCCGCTTGAATAAAGGGATCGGAACATAAAAATGCTCCAGAATAGGGCAGAACCAATCAGTACAAACCATTCAACGCCTGAAAAGCGAATTTGCAATCCGTATTTTTTTATCTCATATATCGCCTTTTTTGTTTTATTAATGTTTTTATACGCAACCAGTAAAATAAAAACGACAGCAATTATGAAAGATGCTATATTGGCCGGCAGAAGCGGTTTTGACGCGGAACTGAAAACTACTGCGAAAAAATATGTAATCCATGAAAGCACAAGCGTTCCGGCAAGATATGAAGCCGGAAAAAATATAAAAGAAGGGCTTACGAGCCTGTCTTTGAGGATAAACCGTAAACGATGCTCCCAGTATGGTTCAAGTAACGTTATTAAACCTGCTCCGAGCAGGAAGGAAATAACAATATACAGAATCGCCGGCATAAATTAACCATCCCTGAATCAATGCCCGCCGTCTTGAGGCGGAAGGCTCAACTGGCCTGTTCACTCATTGTAAATGACTTTTTTATACAAAATAAAGTTCCACGACACAATAAATACCATGATGAGTATTTTGGGCAGATAATAGGGTATCCACACAACAGTGGGGAAAAGGTACTCAAGCAGCTTTTTTATCGCTGTGAAAAGCAATATGTTTCCGACAACACCGTTGAATAGAAACAAAATGCCATAGGAAATCAACTGCTTTACAATATTTTTGCGCGATTTAAAAGTGAAAAATTTATTCATTAAAAAATTAAACCAGAAAATAAAGGTATAAACGATTATATTTGTCACGAGTTCATGCAGCGGGAGTATTTCCCGGAAAAACAGAAACAGCGAATATTCGATAATAAACGTAGATACGCCGACAATTAAATATCTGATAAATTTTTTAATCGAATCAGGATCCATAAATTCGGACTTAAGTTTATCTTTCAACTCAATGATTCTGCTCATTTTTCTTCCTCCGTAATCAATAAAGCCGATTAAATTATACCAATATGCCTGTATTACTGCAAACATACTTGCGGTTATTCTCCTTGAGATTTTACCTGCCTGCTGATATAATGATTTTACCATAACGACGCATTTATTATTCCAAAATTTACATTTTTGGGAGGAAGGTTATGACTAACCGTTCATCACTGCAAGCGCGGAAAACAATAACAAAATTTGTGCCGTATATTTTGTTTTTTTGCGTTTTTGCAATCTGGGCAGTCATACTAAAAAATGAATTCAGGTATGTCCTTGTGTGGTGGGCGGTACTGCTGTTTATTGGGCTTATGTATTACCCGCTGTCAAATATGATTTTTTCTTCTTTCGTGGACAGGGGTTTTTTATTATCAAAAACAATCGGACTTGCTGTCAGTTCATATATACTGTGGCTTTTGTCTTTTTTTAAAGTTCTGCCTATGAGCCGGCTTGCCTGCTTCAGTGTTACGGTCGTACCGGGTGTGTTATTGTATATATATACGTTAAGCGGCAGGCAAAGAATGAAAGATTTGGTGCCTGATAATGATACATTACAGTGGATTGTGACAGGGGAAAGCATTTTTGTGTTTTCACTGTGTTTCTGGACTTATTTGAGGGGTTTCAATCCGAAGATCGAGGGATTGGAAAAGTTTATGGACTATGGTTTTTTAAACAGCATACTCCGTTCCGAATATGTCCCGCCTAAAGATATGTGGTTTGCGGGCGGCAATATAAACTATTATTATTTCGGGCATTATACCTCGGCTTTTATAACAAGGTTAAGCGGATTAAAGACTGAAATAGCCTATAATATAATGATGGCTGCACTTTTCGCTTTTTGTATGGCATTATGCTTTACAATAGCGGCAAATCTTCTTAAAGGCTTCGGAGTAAAAAAGAAATCGCATATAATATTTGGAGGAATGTTATCCGCATTTCTCGTTTCGCTTGGCGGAAATCTACATTCGTTTTTTTACGGGTTTTTATCAAAATTCACCAGGGAAGGCGACAAATACTGGTTTCCGGATGCTACAAGATATATAGGTTATAATCCCGAAACAAGAGATAAGACAATACATGAGTTTCCGGTGTATTCATTTGTTGTCTCCGATTTGCACGCGCATGTGATAAACATGATTTTTGTTCTGTCGCTCATCGCTTTGCTTATCGCCATTTTCAGAAAGCTTGAAAAAAGAAAGGCGGGAAGTCTTGATAGGTTAAATATCCTTTCTGAAGCGTTTATTCCCGAACTGCTGCTTCTCGGATTACTTACGGGCATCTTTCAGATGTCAAATTATTGGGATTTCCCGATTTATCTGACTGTAACGCTTTTTACTCTTTTATGTGCAGGCATACGGCAATACGGCTATAAAAAAGAAATGGCAGTAGTTTCATTTATCAGGTTTTTTATAGTGCTGGCATCTTCTATAGTTCTCACAATTCCGTTTAATATGACTTTCGATAAAATGATGGGCGGAATACGCCTTACGGAAGACAGAACGCTGCCTCACCAATTCTTCGTCCTTTGGGGATACCAGCTTATACTTGCTGTAATTTTCTTTGTTTATATATTATATACCGAACAAAATGTTAAATGGAAATTGGAACGCGGAAAAGAAAGACTGAAAATCCGTTCAGGTATGACATTGACTGCAAGAATTCAAAACGTGCTTGAAAAAAACCCGATTGAGGATGTTTTTGCGGTAATTCTCTGTGTCTCGGCAATAGGTCTGTTAATTATCCCCGAGATTGTATATGTGAAAGACATATATTCCGCGGAGCACAAAAGAGCGAACACAATGTTTAAGCTTACCTACCAGGCGTTTATAATGTTCGGCATCACCGCCGGTTACATTTTTATCAGAATACGCCGGTATACGCGCAAGGACCGGGCGGTAACTACAGCGAAAATAATAATGATAATAATGATTGCGCTGCCGATGATATACCCGTTTTATGCGATTCCCAGCTGGTACAGGTACCTTAATCCCGAAAGGTATGATGGGCTCGACGGCCTGGCATTTATGAAAAAAGATAATCCCGACGATTACGATCTTGTAATGTGGCTGCGTGAGAACGTACAGGGCCAGCCAGCCATTTTGGAAGCAAACGGGGACAGCTATATGTATTACGGGAGAATTTCAATGGCAACAGGGCTTCCGACAATACTGGGCTGGTATGTTCACGAATGGCTGTGGCGAAATGATTATAATATAGTAAACGAAAGGGCAGAAGAGGTCAAAACGGTCTATATATCCGATGATATTGATATGACAAGGATGATACTTGAAAAGTATCAGGTAAGGTATATTGTAATCGGTAAAACAGAACGCGATTCATTTCCGGAACTTAACGAAGAAAAGCTTTCGGCACTCGGCAGAGTCGTTTTTGAAAGACCTGATGTAAAGCTTATTGAAATAAAACAGCAGTATTAAAATAATACATTCAGACAGGCATACCGGAAAAAAAGGAAAGAAAAAAAGCACATATCAATATGTACTTATATAATAATGACATTTTCTAATGTGCTTTTTTAACTAAGATAAACTCAAATAAACTTAAACAACATCTATTATTAAAAGGAGGAACAAAATGAAAAAAAGTTAATGAATGTTGTTACAATAAAAGTATAGCATAACATTGATAAATTTACCATTAAGAGTAGATTAAACTTATGAACAAATCATGAACAAAGTTACATTTGTAATACACACATATTTCTGTTGTTTAACATATTTCGACGATTATCGATAGTCTGACAAAAATCAGATATGCATCCGGAAATTACTTTTCGAACTATTACCCATAAATTCATAAAGCAATTTCAGCCAAAATAAAAATAAAAAAAATTATCGTGCTAAAAGCCTAAAGACGGCCATATCACCCGGCAAATTAACTTTGATTTTTTATATGAATTATATTATTATAAGAATAATCGAACAGATGGATAAAGCAATGTAATTGCGAACAGCGGCGAATTAACTTCTGGCTTTGAAAGGAAGATATATATGAAATATGAAAGCACTCGGGGCGGTTCCAAGGATGTTTTTTCCGCAGAGGCGATAATAACCGGGATAGCGCCGGACGGAGGCCTTTATGTTCCGAAGGAAAAAGTATCCGTAGATTTAAAATTTATCGAAGGTTTGGTTAATGACACGTACCAGGAAAGGGCAAAAAAGATTTTGTCACTTTTTTTATCCGATTATACATATGAAGAGCTTTCGGAGTGTGTTGACAATGCATACGGAGATAATTTTTCAAGTGCTGAAATAACGCCGATCGTAAAATTGAACGATCAGCTTCATGTTTTGGAATTATGGCATGGGCCCACATGCGCGTTTAAAGATATTGCGCTTCAGATTCTGCCGCATTTTATGGTAAAGGCTATTCAAAAGACGGGAGAAAAATCCGAAATTATCATTCTCGTGGCTACGTCGGGGGATACCGGAAAAGCGGCCCTTGATGGCTTTGCGGATGTTGACGGCACACGCATTATCGTATTCTTTCCCGATAAAGGGGTAAGCGAAGTGCAGAAGCTTCAGATGGTTACGCAGGAAGGAAAAAATACTTATGCGGTAGGCGTGAACGGGAACTTTGACGATACGCAAAGCGGCGTGAAAAAAATCTTTACAGACGATGTGGTGATAAAGTGTTTGAACCAGGCCGGGATGAGGTTTTCATCCGCGAATTCAATAAATTGGGGAAGGCTTGTGCCGCAGATCGTATATTATTTTTCCGCGTATGCCGATCTTGTTAAGAGAAAAGTTATCAAACTTGGCGACAAGATTAATTTTGTTGTGCCGACAGGCAATTTCGGGAACATACTCGCTGCCTGGTATGCATACGACATGGGACTTCCCGTTAACCGGCTCATATGCGCATCGAACGAAAACAATGTTTTAACCGACTTCATAATAAAAGGCGTGTATGACAGGCGGAGAGAGTTTTACAGAACCCTTTCACCGTCGATGGACATTTTAATATCCAGTAATCTTGAGCGTTTGCTCTATGAAATGAACGGCAGGGATGCAGGCGTGGTTAGAAGCTGGATGAATGAACTGTCCGGGAAAGGAATATACTCGGTTGATTATGAAACAAAGGAGCGGATACGAAAAGTCTTCTGGGGCGATTCATCAACCGATGCCGAAACGATTGCGAGCATAAAAAGTGTGTACGAGGACTGCGGATACCTGCTTGATACGCATACGGCCGTTGCGGTTGATGTCTATGATAAGTATATGATTTATACGACCGACATGACGCAAACGGTGATTGTTTCAACCGCTAGCCCGTTCAAATTTAACAGTAGCGTCGCAAAAGCGCTTTTTGAAGATGAAGCTGATGGAAAGGACGAGTTTGAACTTTTGGAACTTCTATCGGAAAGAACGGGATGGGAAATACCGATTGGCTTGAAAAACCTCGATAAAAAAGAAATACTGCATAATACTGTTTGCGAAAAGGACGAAATGCGGAAAACCGTGATGGATATTTTAGGTCTATAGGTGGTGATAGTTATGACGAGACCATCATACACTGTTCCGTTAGGCAAAATCATAAGCGAATTCGGTCTTGAAGATTTGAATCATGTTCCTGGGGCACAGGATACACCGATAACTACTTCCGATATTAACCGTCCGGGTTTGCAGCTAGCCGGTTTCTTCGAATATTTTGGAGCAGACAGGATTCAATTGATCGGAACTGTTGAAATGGCTTATTTGCAGAATTTATCGTTTGAAGAAAGGTATGCAAGCCTTGACAGGTATTTCAGTCATGAATTTCCATGCGTAATAATCGCAAGGGGAAAAGAACCTTTTCCTGAAATGATTGAAATTGCTGATAAATATGGAAGGCCTTTGTTAAGAACGAATGAAGAGACATCACGTTTCGCAAGTTATCTTATTACTTATTTGAATGTAGAACTGGCACCGCGGTGTACGAAGCACGGCGTACTCGTCGAGGTTTACGGTGAAGGTATTTTAATGCTTGGAGAAAGTGGAGTCGGAAAAAGCGAAACAGCCCTTGAGCTTGTAAAGCGCGGGCATCGTCTGGTTGCCGATGACGTTGTCGAAATAAGAAAAGTTTCGAACAAAACCCTCGTCGGAAGTTCGCCCGATATAATACGCCACTTTATAGAAATAAGAGGCGTAGGGATTTTGGATGTTAAAAATCTGTATGGGGTCGGTTCGGTCAAAATGACCGAAGCTATAAATCTCGTAGTGAATATGGAACTTTGGGATACAAAAAAGCAATATGACCGCCTTGGAATACATGATGAATATACGGAAATACTCGGGTTAAGGATACCTTCTTTGACTGTTCCGGTACGGCCCGGAAGGAATCTCGCAATTATCATAGAAGTTGCTGCTATAAACCACCGGCAGAAAAAAATGGGATATAATGCGGCAAAAGTATTAAGTCAAAGAGTTATGAGCGAGATAGAGAAGAATTCAATGGCCGGCAGCGAGGCGTAACCCGGCTACCGGGCGTAAAAGATCTTTGGTTAGGTATAACGGAAATATGCGGTCATAGACGGACAAGAGCATCCTGTGGCTTAAAAGATCTTTGGTTAGGTATAACGGGCTGCTGTATTAATAAAATATAGTATGAGCAGTACTTTGTTCAGCAGCAAGATCCGGGACTCCGGTACGAAACCCGGTGATTATTCAGGAGCGTTTTTATGATAGACAGATGGCGTGTTTTTATAGAAGAAATAAAAAGTGTAGTGGACGAGGACAGGATTCTTTACAGTGTGCCAATGAAAGAGCAAACGTCGATACGGGTCGGCGGCGCGGCGAAAATGCTCATTTTACCGTCATGCAGGAAAGAAATAGCTGAAATAATAAAGATGCTTTATCGCATGAAAATCCCGTATTATGTTGTTGGGAACGGCACAAACCTTATTGTATCCGATGAAGGGTACCCGGGAGTTATAATAAGGCTTGCGGAAAATTATTCTGATATCAAAGTTGACGGCAGTGAAATCACGGCACTGTCAGGGGCATCATTGGCCGCCGTATCGAATATCGCAATGCTGAACTCGCTAACAGGCCTCGAGTTTGCGTCGGGCATACCGGGAACGATCGGCGGTGCCGTCGCTATGAACGCGGGCGCATATAACTGTGAAATGAAGGATGTTGTTGCAGAAACATCGTGTATTGACGAACAGGGAAATCTGCTGCTGCTAAAAGGCGCGGAACATGATTTTGGGTACAGGTCAAGCCGTATACAGAAAGAAAAACTGATTGTTGTTGAAGTAAGAGTAAGGCTTCAAAGAGGAAACATAAGCGATATAAAAGAAAAAATGAGATATTTTAATGAGTGCCGGAGAGAGAAACAACCGCTCGATCTGCCAAGTGCCGGAAGCGTATTCAAAAGACCGCCTGGGTATTATGCGGGAAGGCTAATTGAGGATGCGGGCCTTAAGGGATACCGCATCGGCGGTGCGAAAATATCCGAAAAACACTGCGGATTTATTGTTAACACCGGAAATGCAACAGCGAATGATGTTATAAAATTGATAGAATATGTAAAGGAACGCGTTTTTCAACATTCGGGCGTTATGCTCGAGCATGAAGTGAAAATACTTGGGGGATAAGACAGTGCAGTTTTTAATAATTACAGGAATGTCAGGAGCGGGTAAAAGCTTGTGTGTTAAGTACTTTGAAGATATTGGTTATTTCTGCGTAGATAACCTGCCTCCTTCACTGATCCCGAAATTTGCCGAAATATGCCTGCAAAGCAATAATAAAATGGAAAAGATCGCCCTTATTATGGATATCAGGGGCGGGTCGATGTTTCTCGATCTTTTTCCGGCTTTGGAGACGCTTGCCGCATATGGTATATCGTATAAAATACTGTTCCTGGACGCACAGGACAATATCCTCGTGAAAAGGTTCAAAGAGACGCGAAGGATGCATCCGCTTTCCCCGGAAGGACGCATAAATGACGGGATTGCCGAGGAAAGAAAAATCCTTCAGCCCGTAAAAGAAAAAGCGCATTATATTATAGACACGTCAAACCTGACGCCGCGACAACTGAAGCAGGAGATACTGGATTTGTTCGTGGAAGGGAAGCCTTTTACAAGCCTGATTATAAGCATAATAACGTTCGGGTTTAAATACGGGCTTCCTATAGACTGCGACCTTGTATTTGACGTCCGTTTTATTCCGAATCCGTACTATATTGATTCATTAAAAACGCTTACCGGAAATGATCAGGATGTAAGCGATTATGTGCTTGGTTTTCATGAAAGCCGCGGCTTTTTATCGAAGCTGGTGGACATGCTTGATTATTTAATACCGTATTACGTGAAGGAAGGCAAAAATCAGCTTGTAATCGGTATCGGATGCACCGGAGGCAAACATCGTTCGGTCGCAATCGCAAACAAGCTGTTTGATATATTGAAGTCAAAAAACAGCAGTGTTGTATTGGAACACAGGGATATCGAAAAAGACAGGAGATTAAAAAATGAAGCCTTTTAGGCTGCTTTCGGCAACATATAAATACAGGAAATGGCTTTCAAGCGGTTTATTTGGATTGCTGCTTATATTTACGGGTATTGCGGTGTTTGTTTACGGCACCAGAATAGAAACGGTAAAACTAATTGTCGCGCTTCTGTTGACCGGGGCCGGCATTGTTTTTTGTTTCAACTGTTTCAGAAAAATTATTCTCGCGCTTCTTCAGCTTACAAAAAACGGTCAAATGCCGCTGTCGAATAATATGCTCGATATAGGCAGAAACATATACCGCCGCTCACAATTGAGAGAAGGTCCAAAAATTGCGGTTATAGGCGGCGGTACGGGCATATCGACGATGTTAAGGGGACTGAAGATGCATACTACAAACATATCGGCAGTAATAACGGTGGCCGATGACGGCGGATCTTCGGGTATGTTAAGGAAGAACCTCGGCATGCTTCCTCCCGGAGATATAAGGAACTGCATACTGGCACTTGCCGAAACCGAACCGCAAATGGATAAACTGATGCAGTACCGGTTCAAGGACGGGAATCTGAAAGGACAGTCTTTTGGGAACCTTTTTCTTGCCGCGATGAGCGGGATCAGTGAAGACTTCGAAACTGCCGTTAGGAACATGAGTGAGGTTCTTGCAGTGACGGGAACGGTTCTGCCGGTAACAAGCGAAAACATAAACTTAATAGCCGAACTCGAAGACGGCACAATAATAAAAGGCGAATCGCGCATCGGCGAGCATCATTTATTTCATCCGGGACGTATAAAAAGGCTGTATTTGGATAAAACAAATGTAAGACCTCTTGAAAGCGCTTTGGCGGCAATTGATAATGCCGAAGCTGTAATAATAGGGCCCGGAAGCTTATATACAAGCATAATTCCAAATATTCTTGTGGATAATGTAGTTGAAAGGATTGTAAAATCCAAAGCTGTGAAAATATATGTCGCGAATATTATGACTCAGCCCGGTGAAACTGAAGGATACACGGTTTACGATCATATAGAAGCGATATACAGGCACGCAAATAATGAAAGGCTTTTCGATTACTGCATAGTTAATACGCAGAGCATACCCGAACCGGTTTATCAGCGTTATAAAGCCGATGGCGCCGAAGCGGTTAGAATTGACGCGGCAAGAATAAAAAAGCTTGGAATTAAATTAATCGAGAGGGAATTGGTTCAACTCAAAGATGATCTTTATATCCGCCATGATCCGGCGAAGCTGGCGGATGCGGTTATGGATATTTGCAACAGTATATAACGTATCGGCAGGTAGTTATAAGATGTATTTTGGCAAGTCATATTGGAAGACGCAGGAGCAGGGAATCCAAAAAGAATGGCTGCTGGCGAACGGGATAGGAGGCTTTTCCAGCGGTACGATAATTGGCATGAATGCGAGGCGCTATCATGGGCTTCTTGTTGCGTCGCTCATTCCGCCTGTGGAAAGGTATTTGATTTTATCGCAGATAAGCGAACGGATTGAACTGGACGGCGAGGAGTATTATCTTCATTCTTTCAGGACACCTGATTTTGCAGGGCACGGTGAATATCACCTTGAAGCTTTTCATCTTAATAACGGATTGCCCGAGTTTCATTACCGCATAGGTTCAACGGCAATAAAAAAAAGAATATGTTTAAGGTACGGAATGAACCAGGTCGTGATAGTTTACAATATATCGAACCCGAGAAGAAAAGGCGTTATCCAGCTTACGCCGCTTGTTAACTTCAGGAACCATCATTATCTTTCTTTTCACCAGTATATGACATTTACCGCCGATGCCGACGGAAGAAGAATGGAAATCACTCCGTATGACATGGATAAGAAAATATCGATTTACTGCTCCGAAGGCAAGGTTTCTATGAAAAAACATTGTTTTTTTTATAATATGGATTATTTGTACGAGCATGAGCGCGGTTTGAACGGCACGGAAGACCATTTTATCCCCGGTTTTTATGAAATCGAGCTATGTCCGGGCGATGAAAAAACAATAACCGTTGTCTGCGGAATTGATGAACCAATAACTTCTTTGGACGGGGAAAGTATAATAAACGATGAAATAATTAGGCAGGACGCGTTATTGGAAGATTTCCCCGGTGGTCAATTTTTAAGAATGCTTGTATCGGCGGCGGATAAGTTTGTAGTATACCGAAAATCAACAAACTCAAAGTCGGTTATAGCGGGTTACCCGTGGTTTACCGACTGGGGAAGGGACACGATGATTGCACTACCGGGACTGACACTCGCGACCGGCCGGTATGAGGACGCGCGGGATATTCTTTACACATTCGCGTCATATGAAAAAGACGGCCTATTACCGAACGTTTTTCCTGACGGAACGGGGGATCCGGCATATAACACCGTCGACGCGTCATTATGGTATTTTGAGGCCGTTTACAAGTTCTTCCTATATACAAATGATCTCGATTTTATTTATAAGCATTTGCTTGAATCAATGCTGAACATAATAAATGGCTATAAAAACGGAACCTTATTTAACATAAGGATGGAAAAAGACTTTCTTATTTCCGCGGGCAGCGCCGAAACCCAGCTTACGTGGATGGACGCAAAAGCCGGGAACTGGGTTGTGACGCCGCGGCACGGCAAGGCCGTCGAAATAAATGCGTTATGGTATAACGCGCTTATGGTCATGGCCGAAATAATGCGATTGACGGAACGGAACGGAGACGAATTCATGGCTCTTGCCGATAAAGTAAAAAAGTCTTTTATTGAGCAGTTCTGGAATGAACGCGGCAATTGCCTGTTTGATGTTGTCGGTGATAACGAAAAGGACGATAAAATGAGGCCGAACCAGATTATTGCCGTAAGCCTTTCATTCCCGGTTTTGGACGGCACAATGGCCAGATGCGTCGTTGATTCCGTTTATGAACAACTTTACACAGCAACCGGCCTTTTATCTTTAAGCCGGAATGATCCGCAGTACAGGGGAATATATACCGGTGACCAGTTCGCGAGGGACGGCGCGTATCACCAGGGAACCGTATGGACCTGGCCCCTTGGCAGGTTTATAACGGCATATGCACGCGTTTACAAAGATAAAGACAATATTAAAAAGCTGTTGGAATCTTTTTATCTTCCGTTCCATGATCATCTGCGCGATGCATGCATCGGCAGCATATCGGAAATATTTGACGGTAACGAACCGCTTATACCGAGAGGCTGCTTTGCACAGGCATGGAGTGTGGCGGAAATACTCAGATCTTACGTTGAAGACTATATGCCTCTGCTAAAATAAAGGACTATAAATGCACGGAAATAAGCGGCATTTTTCATATATAAAAACGTGACCGCACGGGGGGATATAAAATGTCATTTTCTTCGGATATAAAGGATGAGTTAATCAGGGTCGATTACGAAAAAAAATGCTGCAGGAAGGCCGAAATTGCGGCAATACTTAGGACAGGCCTGATACTGCGCAAGACCAAAAGAAAAAAGACATTGACATTTATTACCGAGCACGGATTATTATCAAGATATTTATATACGCAAATAAAGCATATTGTTAAAAAAGGGCCGGAAATTTATGGTGAAAAGACACCCCGGTTAAAAAAACACGTGGTATACAGGATAGATTTTAACAATCTCCTGGAAAATGACGAACAAAGGTCGTTTTTGGAGGACATCGGGATCTTTTTGGATCTTGATAAGGGAACCATTGAATATCATAAATACGATATAGAAGACAGGTGCTGTATCCGTTCTTATCTGAGGGGCGGTTTTTTATCGGTCGGTTCACTGACAAATCCCGATAAATCATATCATTTGGAACTGAATTTCCAGAATAAACTGATTCAAACGGAATACATGGGATATATGGAATATTTTGACCTCAAACCGAAGCACATAACAAGAAAAAACTATGAAATCGTATATCTAAAAGAGGGACAGGATATAGTCGATTATTTAAATGTTATCGGCGCGCACAACGCGCTTATGGAAATGGAAAATGTCAGGATAATGAAGGAAATGAGGAACCAGGTAAACCGCATAGTGAACTGTGAAACTGCAAACCTCGAAAAGACGGTTAACGCTGCCGTTAACCAGGTTGAATATATTAAATATATAGACAGCGTAATGGGCATTGAAAACCTTCCGCCGGCTCTCAGAGAAATAGCGCGGTTAAGGCTTGAAAATACGCACGCGAGCTTATCGGAGCTTGGGAAGATGCTGTCTCCGGAATTAAGCAAATCGGGGGTCAATCACAGGTTAAGAAAACTTGAAAAAATCGCGGAAAATCTAAGACGAGGAAAACCTTAATGATTAAGCCGGGAAGCTTGCGATTCAGTAAAACAGGATTTTTTCGGGAAATAAAGAATATAAACCGTAAGAATGGAGTGATAAAGTTGGATATAACACTTAAGCGACAGAACCGGGTTCTTACGGTGTATCTTAAAGGAGAACTGGATCACCACGCAGTATCAAAAGTAAAGGAAACAATAGACCTGCAGCTTGTAAAAATGCCGGTTTCCCAGTTGATACTTGACATGAGCGCAGTCACTTTCATGGACAGTTCAGGCGTTGGCCTTATTGTGGGCAGGTTTAACAAAATGAAATCCTTAGGGGGAAGTATGAAGATAAAAAATCCCGGGTTTAGTATTTTAAAGGTATTACAGATGTCGGGCTTGTCACGGCTGATGGAAATCAGTTGATAAAGTTCCGATATTGCTTTTTGGTTTAATAAAGAATTTGTATTGAGAGGTTTTGAATATGCAGCCAATAAACAGAATGAAAATCGAGTTCGAAAGCAAATCGGTGAATGAATCGTTCGCGAGAATTGTAGCGGCGGCTTTTGCGTCACAGCTTGATCCGACCCTTGAGGAACTTGCCGATTTAAAGACCGCAGTGTCGGAAGCGGTTACAAATGCTATCATACATGGATATGAACAAAAAGAAGGAACAATATTTATGGATTGTATTCTATACGAGGACAGTATAACGGTGATAATTGAAGATCACGGTGTGGGTATTGAAGACATTGAAAAAGCGAGGATTCCCGCATTTACATCAAAACCCGAACTGGAAAGGGCGGGAATGGGTTTTTCAATAATGGAAAGCTTTATGGACAGCCTCGACATTGAATCGCAAAAAGGAGCAGGAACAAAGATAACTATGACGAAAAAATTTAAAAAGCGCTGAAGAAACAGGAGTTACGCACGTGAACGATAAAGCGTTTGAACACAACACTATTGATAAAAGAACAATAGAGTTAATACAAAAAGCCCAAAACGGAGATCCTGAAGCGCAGAACATGATGGTGCAGGAGAACATAGGATTAGTCTGGAGCATCGTAAAGCGTTTTAAGGGACGCGACGTCGAAACTGAAGATTTATTTCAGATCGGCTGCATAGGATTAATAAAAGCAATAAAAAAGTTTGACACGAGTTTCGATGTCCGATTTTCAACATATGCTGTTCCGATGATTCTCGGAGAGATAAAACGGTTTTTGCGCGACGACGGTACCGTTAAAGTAAGCAGGGCTCTTAAAGAGCTTGGGCAGAAAGCCCGTGCTTTAATAGAATCTATTGAAAAACAAAGCGGTCAAAGCCCTACCGTCCATGAATTGGCCGAAAAGCTTGACGTAGAGCCGGAAGAATTGGTTCAAGCTCTTGAAGCCGGTTATCAGCCCGAATCGCTGTACCAGACAATTGGGGATAATGAAAATAACACTGTTTATTTAATCGACAGGATAAGTTCACAGGACAGCATGAATGAATCACACATACTAGAACGCCTGTCTTTAAACAAGGCATTGCAAAACCTCGACAAAAGATCGAGGGAAATAATATATCTTCGTTATTTCAAAGAAGAAACGCAGCAGATGGTGGCCGACCGGATGGGCATATCCCAGGTACAGGTTTCCAGGCTCGAAAAAAAGATCATGAAAGAATTAAGAGGCTTATTCACGTAAATATGGCCGATCTCAAAGCCGCTTACCCGCTGAATTATATACTGGGCAGCCCTGGTAAAAGAAATACCTTGTAACGCAGATATCGCAAAAGGAATAAAATATTTACGGGAGCTTATTCAGGAGCGCCGGTATGAAGACATACCGATACGAAAGGGAAAACGCCGTAGGATACGCCCATAAATGGGCATTCGGGCGGAACCCGGCATATCTGGATTTCAGTAACCTTGGCGGAGACTGCACGAATTTTATCTCGCAGTGTATATACAGCGGCTGCAAAACAATGAACACCGAACCCGTGTTCGGCTGGTATTATTTCAGCAGCGCAAACAGGTCGGCTTCATGGACCGGCGTTCAATACCTGTATAATTTTCTTGTAAGCAACAATGGAGCAGGCCCGTTCGCAAGAGAGGTCCCGTTATCGGTAATAGAACCCGGAGACGTTATACAGCTTTCATTTGACGGCTTGGTATTCCGGCATTCGCTGCTTGTTGTTGAAACGGGCAAAGTGCCGAAACCGCATAATATAAAAATAGCTACGCATACGTTTGACAGGGACAATTACCCTTTGGATAACTATATATACAGCAAATACCGCTGCCTTCATATAGAGGGATTCAGGAAATAAACAATACGGCAGTTTTTTATAATATTATTTTTCTTGCTTCAATATAGTAACGCTTCTCCCTTGCTTCACCCATTGAAAACGATTTTCTCGGAAGAGCGCCGTCCAGAATTACTGTCTTAAATAAATCTTCCTTCCTCATCGGAGACAGGAAGAAACTCATATTGCCGTTTTGACGGCCCAGTTTTTCGGCCACATCCGTACCGTGAACATAGTCAATATCAACGCCGGAGTTGTTATTCAAATAATAATCGAGAAAGTGCTGCAGTGTAGCGGTGTCGAGATTATAGGGGGGATGGTACGCCCAAATGTATCCCGTTTTATCATCATGTACGAACGTAATAATGTGTTTCGAAATCTTGTTTACCGGTATATTATTAATATTATTTGCATAATCATAACCGCATTTTATTCCTTTTGAAGTATAAAATTCTTTAAATGAAGACAGCAGATCACCAGGATCGGCATTAAAAAGCACCCGGTGTATAGGCTCAAATTCAAGCGCGCGGTCGTGAACATTAACCAGTTCAACTAACGCATATCTTGCAGGATGCATTTTTTGCTGTTCTTCGGTAAGCTTTGATTTAAGTTTTTCCCACCAGGATTTAGCGGCAGCAAGCGAATGATTTCCGTCGCCAACTGCAAAAAGAAGTGTTCCGTACGATTCATCGACATTGTATTTTTTCATGATAGTTTCGGTTGATTTAAGATCGGCGAGGCTTTGATAAATCTTTTGCAAAAGTTCCCGGTCATTAACACGGTAGCCTTCCACCCGGCCGCCATCCATCATTAAATCGAATGAGTACAGCTTATCCATTTTGTCTTTGTGGTGTGACAAGGGTTCAATAACAGACCGGTCAGGATCATCTATCAGAAGCATAATATGAGGAAGTTCTATGCATGCGTTTTCGCGTATCCGGATACGCGGCGGCAGCCGGTCGAGGATTGTTCCTTCCGTGGCTCTTATAAGGGACCTGGAACCTGCTGAAAAATCATACTGTTCAAGATCTACTGCAAAAACCAATCCTCTTCTTGTTTTTGAAATAGGGGAGCCCGCCTTTTGTCCGTATATTGTTCTTTCGACATAAATCATTGAATCGGTTATTTCGGTAAAGTAACCATTGTCTAAATAATTGCGCATTGTAGAATTTAACAATGTGATTCTTTCCTGTTTTTCGTTTTCATTTTCCCTTTCAAGATATACTTCGGGAAAGATAAGATGAAGTGTTGAAGGTAATTCCCCGACATAGTTTTCTACACTTTTCCAGTAATCCGGTTCCGAAGTGTATTGATCACAGGCGACAACAGCCCACTTTTTCATATCCGTACCATTTTTCGGAAGCAGTATTGATGAAATATCAATCCCAAGCTCCTGTTTAAAAAGCTTTTTCATTTTCGACATCTCCTAACAGCCGGGTAAAAATTATTCAGGACAATTTTAATAGAATATGTAAATTTAGTCAAATGGAAAATCACGCATTCTTTGTTTGAATTTTTGAAATAATAAAGATTGTGAATTAACGAATTATCGCTTGAAGGATAAATATGGTTTATTGGTCCGAATTGATCGGTACTCCGGTTTATGCGGGAAATAAGAAAGCAGGTCATGTTGAAGACATGATCCTGAATACAAAAGAAAAAAAGGTTGCCGGGTTTTTGCTGGAAAAACGAAACCTTGACCTGCACAGACGTTATTTCACATTCAATAGCATATTGTATGCGGGAAAAGACAGGATCGTTGTAAAGGAACCGCCCGATATCAGAATATTGAAAAAGGCGCAAAAACGCGAAATGGTATTTGCAGAAGACTTGATTCAACATCCCATATTAGACAACAGGGATGAATTTGTAGGACGCGCGGCGGACTTTTGTTTCGATCCGTCAAATGGAAATGTACGTGAAATCATTGTATCGAACGGCCTGTTGGGAGATCTATGGTCAGGGAGAAAAAAACTTCCGGTACTAAGCCGGGTGGAATTTTCGGGCGAATTAATCCAAATAAACAGGGACGCCCGTGAAGAAATATACAGCATGAACAAAGGGCTTAAAAGATGGATTAGGATCAATATGCCACCGTCATGAACGGCTTCCCGGCAGGACGCTGTCTCTGCGGAAAGTGCCATATGAACGAGAAAATATAACAATCAGTAAAGGAGGTTGTTATTAATATGCGCGGCGGATTTGCTAAAGGAATGGTTTTCGGCGGAATTGTCGGAGCTATGATGTCGATGGTTATTAATCACGATATTGATGTAAATAGGACAATAAAACGCATTATGCGCGCAAAAAAAAGCATTTTCAAAAAATCAAGAAGACTTGCGGCAAGTATAGCCGGAATGATGAATTAACGGACGCAAGTAAAATCTTCCCTTTTGAAAACCTTTTCTCAATAAGCATACCCGTATGGGTTTGAGAAAAGGTACATAACGAAACGGCTTAAATTTCAATAATATTTGGAGGCTCCTGATGAAGGCTGGTAAATGGATACGTATCGGTATATTGGCAGTCCTTGTTGCAGGGCTTCTTTTTTTGCTTATGTGGTATGCAGGGCGGGTGTTCAGGGCGGCGGCGCCTTTATGGTTAGGTATACTTGCGGCATACTTTCTGCTGCCCGTTGTGGAATGGCTTGAAAAACATAAGCTGTCAACAAAATCAAGCATAATTGCTGCTTTTGCGTTAAGCCTGATGATATTGCTTGCAATACTGCTGTGGCTTGTCCCGATCTTAATTGATAACATTAAGGACTTGGCTGACATCATACCCGATTTATGCAGCAAGACAATTCATAATATCAGGACATTCGTGGAAAAAAACATGCCCGAACAATGGCGCGGAACAGTATTGAACGAAATTGACAGTAAATTCACGCTGATCAGCGAAAAGATAACCGAAGCGATATATGATTTTGTTTCGGCATTGCCCGGAACAGTATCAATTATAATCGATATCCTGCTTGCCTGGATAATTTCGTTTTATATACTGAAAGACAGGGATCGGATTATCAAACGCTTTAATTATTTGTTTCCCGAACAATACAGAGAGGATGCGGTATGTTTTTTACGGGACATTCACAGGGTGGTAATAAGATTCATACAGGGTCAGGTCTTTATAGCTTTAATTCTAGCGGTTGTTGAAACATTCGGTCTTTATATGGCGGGTATGCCGTATGCGCCGCTCTTGGGTTTTATTGGCGGAGTATCAAACATTATACCTTATTTCGGGCCGTATATCGGGGCTGTTCCGGCAATTACGGTCGCACTGGCGATATCTCCGTGGAAGGCGCTGTGGACAGCGGCAGTTTTCATTATTGCACAGCAGCTTGATAATATTTTTCTGTCTCCTAAAATAATGAAAGGAAACCTCGGGCTTCATCCGATAACAACGATAATGGCAGTGATAATAGGCGGGCGTATGTTTGGTGTTCCGGGTCTCCTGTTCGGCGTTCCCGCGGCTGCAATGCTGAAAATAGCCGGTAAAAAGGTATTGCGGCTTATTTCAGGGTAAAATAAAAAAATCGCAGTCTAACTCCCGCGGGTCCTGCTTCAGGTGTTTCGTTTACTCGCTTTGCATTCTCTCTTGACGTTATTAAAGCCTGTTTAGTATACTTTAGTAAGCGACAGTTCAGGCAGAATATTAATTTCTGTACTAAAATAAAAATATACTTTGAAATGCGAGGGTTTATTGATGCATCCATACGGGTTGAATGAGTTAAGAGAAAAATTCTTATCATTTTTTGAAAGCAAAGACCATTTAATATTGCCCAGTTTTTCACTGGTGCCCGAAAACGATCCGAGCATACTTTTGATTAATGCCGGAATGACGCCTTTAAAACCGTATTTTACAGGCTTGAAGGTTCCTCCTGCAAAAAGAGTGGCTACGTGCCAGAAGTGTATACGTACGCCGGATATAGACAATGTCGGGAAAACATCGAGGCATGGAACTTTTTTTGAAATGCTCGGCAATTTTTCATTTGGTGACTATTTCAAGAAAGAAGCCATTCCATGGGCATGGGAATTTATGACCGAGGTCCTCGGAATCCCGGAAGAAAGGCTGTATGTATCGATATATCTTGATGACGACGAAGCATTTGACATATGGCATAATGATGTAGGGCTGCCGAAGGAAAAAATATTCAGGTTCGGGAAGGAAGATAACTTCTGGGAGCATGGAACAGGCCCATGCGGACCGTGTTCGGAGATCTATTTTGACCGCGGAGCAGATAAGGGCTGCGGAAAGGACAGCTGCACCGTCGGCTGCGAATGCGATAGGTTTATTGAGGTGTGGAATCTTGTATTTACACAGTACGAACGTCAGGAAGACATGACGTATGTACAACTGAAATCTAAAAATATAGACACCGGAATGGGCCTGGAACGTTTAGCCTGTGTCGTACAGCAGGTTGATAGTATTTTTGAGGTCGATACAATCAAAAGCCTTCTTGACTGTGTATGTGATATTGCAGGCGTAAAATACGGAAAGGAATATAAAACCGACGTTTCGATAAGGGTTATAACTGATCATGCAAGAAGCGCGGCAATGATGGTATCAGATGGTGTTGTTCCTTCAAATGAAGGCCGCGGATATGTGCTTCGAAGAGTGATACGGCGTGCGGCGAGGCATGGAAGGCTTTTAGGCATTGATGGGCTGTTTCTTTCCGGTTTGGCCGAAACGGTCATCAATACATTCAAGGATGCATATCCGCATATGGAGCAAAAAAGAGATTACATTAAAAAGATTATTTCGATTGAGGAAGAAAAATTTAACGCCACGCTAGATCTTGGAATGAACATCTTGGAAGAGTTTATTGATACGGTAAAGAAAAAAGGCAGCGATACTATTGACGGGGAAATGGTGTTCAAGCTTCATGACACTTACGGCTTCCCGATAGATCTGACCCGTGAGATCGCAAAGGAACACGATCTGAAAATCGATGAGGAAGGCTTTCTTGCAGAAATGAAAAAACAAAAGGAAAAAGCGCGCGAAGCGCATTTCAGAAAAGAAAGCTCGGCATGGGAAAAAGAACTTTTTACAGGGGAGCATAAGCTGTTTGCGACGAAATTTATCGGATATACTGAATATGAAGCAAATGCAGTGGTAAAATACATTATCTCGGATGGAAAACTTGTCGAAAACGCTATGGAAGGCGATGAAATTGCCATTATTCCGGATGTGACGCCTTTTTATGCGGAAAGCGGAGGCCAGATCGGGGATACCGGTATTATTTCCGGGGAGAATTTTAGTATGGTTGTTACCGATTGCAAGAAGAATTCCGACGGAAAGTACCTGCATTTCGGAAAAGTTGAACAAGGAATGGTTCAGGTCGGGGATGCTGTTAACCTGAAAATTGATATAGCGAAAAGAAAAAGCACGGCAAGAAACCATACTACGACACATATACTACATAAAGCATTGAAAAATGTGCTCGGTGACCATGTAAACCAGGCCGGTTCGCTTGTTACGCCCGACAGACTGAGGTTCGACTTTACGCACTTTACGGCGTTAAGCCCCGAAGAGCTTGAAGAAATAGAGAGACAGGTAAATGAAGTTATACTTTTAAACTATCCCGTATATACTGAAGAAATGTCGATTGATGAAGCAAAGCAAAAAGGCGCGACCGCTTTGTTCGGGGAAAAATACGAGGACACCGTACGGGTAGTAATGGTTGATGACTTCAGTATGGAGCTTTGCGGCGGAACGCATATTTCCGCTACGGGCGAAGCCGGGCTTATAAAAATAGTAAGTGAAAGCAGTATTGCGTCGGGCATACGCCGAATAGAAGCATTAACGGGCACAGGTGCTATTGAATGGTACAGGGAGCGTGAAAAGCTTCTTAATGAAGCGTCGCTTGCTGCTAAAACCACTCCGGAAGAGATATCTTCCAAGATAGCCGAAATGCTGGATGAGTTGAAAAAGACCCGCAAGGAACTTGAGGAAATTAAGGCGAAAGCATTAAAAAATTCGGTTAATGACATTATACAAAAAGCAATCGATGTTTCAGGAATAAAAGTCCTTGCTGAAAGAATGGACGGGCTTGATATCAATGAACTTAGAAACACTGCGGACATGCTGAAAAGCAAGCTCGGTTCATCTGTTGTTATTCTTGCTTCTGGTTCGGACGGCAAGGTAAGCCTTATTATTTCAGCGACAAAGGACGCTGTTGAGAAAGGAATACACTGCGGTAAGATTATCGGTGAAGCTGCAAAGGCCGCAGGAGGAGGCGGCGGCGGCAGGCCTGATATGGCGCAGGCCGGAGGCAAAGATGTTAATGGAATAGACAAAGCAATTGAAATTGCGCAGAATAAAGTAAAGGAAAGCTTGTTAAGCTGAATTGGCATTAAGCCGGGAGTTATTGCCGCCGCTAAGGTATGCTGCGGATTTCCGGATGAAGATATTAATTAAGTCCGTAAAGGAGGATATTTATATGCAGGACTGTATTTTCTGCAAAATTATAGAAGGATCTATACCGTCTAAAAAGGTTCTTGAAAACGATGATATTATTGCATTTCATGATATTAACCCCGCTGCGCCCGTGCATGTGCTTGTTGTACCGAAAGTTCACATTGACAGCCTTGAAGCGCTTAACAGCCGTAATATAGATGTGGTTGTAAAAGTTCATCAGGCGATCCTTGAAGTGGCCAAAATTATGAATATAAACAGCAAAGGGTATCGTGTTATAGTAAATTGCGGCAAAGACGGAGGGCAGACCGTTCCTCACCTTCATTATCATGTTCTCGGCGGTACCGCAATGAACGAAAAATTATTGTAACCCTTGTTTTTGCCGCCCGGCGTCACCGAAAGCACCCGAATCAAAGCCGCGTACCAACCGGAACGCGGCAGCAATGCCTCGACCCGTTAATCACCCGCTGTGTTTGGTATTATTTCCGCGGGTCCTGCTTTGGTGTTTCATGATCCGATTGGTACGCGGCTCTGATATAAGTGTTATCGGTTATACAACACGGCATGACAGGTGTCCTGCTGCATGCAGGCGACTGTCGGGAAGCTGCTTATAAACTCGTAATGCACGGTGCTGCAAGAAAAAAGTTGACGTGGTTTCAGGCTCTATTATATAATAGTGTATGTGCTTCATGCAGGAAATGTTATTTTCTTGCATAATGGAGAAAATCCCCGGCACAACTGTATGTTACAGAGGGGAGGGAAAGATGTGTCCGAAGTTAGAGTAAAAGAGAATGAATCCCTTGATAGCGCGCTCAGGAGATTTAAGCGGCAATGCGCGAAGGCTGGTGTACTTGCGGAAGTTAGAAAAAGAGAGCATTACATTAAGCCTAGTGTCAGACGCAAGAAAAAGTCCGAGGCAGCAAGAAAGAGAAAGTCCAAATAAGAAGAGGGCACATTTAATACCGATCTATCTTAAGTAAATTTTATATATGTTTATTTATAAGATTGTCGATATCGGTTTAAACTGGTGATAAAAAACAAAAGCCCTGACAAAAAGAAACCTGGAAGCCCGAAGGAAACCCTTCGGGCTTTTACGTAAAGTGTCAATATACGATTTACCGGCAGGATAAATATTTTTATTCATTTTGGGGAGCGTTATGTGGGAAGATTTTTATATCGGCAATAAAGTACTCTGGAATACGGACAGCATAGAAAAGGAAGCAGTTGATGAAATATCAACGAGGCTTGGTTTGCCGTCACTGCTTTCAAAAGTGCTTGTAAAAAGAGGATTATATGATACCGAACAGATAATGGCATTTTTAAAACCCGCGGCTAAAAACCTTAACGATCCTTTTCTGCTTCCGGATATGGATAAAGCAGTTTCAAGGATTATTAACGCGAGGGAAAAAAACGAAAAAGTTATAATATACGGGGACTATGATGTGGACGGAGTGACCGCCGTATCTATCCTGTTCGGTTTTTTAAACTCGATTGGGGTTGATGTGTCTTATTATATTCCCGACAGGGTTGATGAGGGGTATGGAATATCGGAAACAGCAGCCGACTATCTTTCCAACGGCGGTTATGACTTAATGATCACGGTTGACTGCGGAATAACGGCGAAAGACAGAATAGACTGCATTGTCAATGAACTCGCGGGAAAAAACCGGAAAATGGATTTTATAATAACCGATCATCATTTGCCCGTCCCGGGCATGATACCGGAAGCAGCTGCGGTTGTAAATCCGAATCTCGAAAACAGCAGGTATCCGTTTAAGCATCTTTGCGGAGCCGGAATAGCGTTTAAAATCGTGCAGGCTTTATGTAAAGAGCTTAATATGGCGGATAAATATTTCAACTATGTTGATCTGGCGGCATTGGGCACGGTAGCCGATATTGTCAGTGTTACTGAAGAGAACAGGATAATTGTTTGGGCGGGCATTGAAAAAATAAAGCGATGTCCAAACCCGGGAATTCTTGCACTTATGAAGGTCTCCGGAATAAACGAGGTTGATTCGCGTAAGCTTGCGTTTATACTGGCCCCAAGACTAAACGCCGCGGGCAGGATGGGTGACGCATCAAGGGCGGTAAAGCTTTTAACGGAAAATGACGCGCTGCTTATCGAAAAAATTGCAAAAGACCTTAATACGGAGAACATAACCCGTCAAAGAACCCAGGAAGAAATATATAAAAAAGCAGTAGAATCAATAGAATCCGACAGCAAATATTCCGCGGAAAAAGTATTAGTGGTTCACGGTGAAGACTGGCATCACGGAGTTATCGGAATTGTTGCTTCAATGCTCGCCGAACGGTATTACAAACCTTGTTTTGTGCTTTCGGTATCGGGTGATATTGCCAAAGGATCGGCAAGAAGCATAGAAGGGTTTAATATATATTCGGCAATGGAATACTGCGCGGATTTATTCATCAAATATGGCGGTCATAAACAAGCGGGCGGGATAACAATGAGAACGGGCGATATAAACGAATTCCGCCGCAGAGTAAACATTTATGCCGAAAGTACGAGTTTTTCATTAGTCCCGGCCATCGACATAGATGCCGAGGCCGAGCCGCATGAAATAAACATTGAAGCCGCAAACGCAATAATGGCATTGGCCCCTTTTGGCGAAGGAAACGAACCTCCGGTGTTCAGCGTGAAAGGTATGACGGTAATAAATAAAAAGCATGTCGGCGGTAACGGAGAACATTTAGTTCTCGGCCTTCATTCGAAAGGTTGCAACTTCAACGCCGTGTGCTTCGGAATGGGTGATCTTGAGCCTTGTATCCGTTTAAATAAGGATATAGATTTGGTTTTTACGATAGGAATCGACAGGTTTATGGGAAAAGCCGATGTTCGACTTTTTGTCAAGGCTATAAGGACAACGGAAAACAATCTTAAAAGAAACAAAATACTGTTGAAAGCGGCGGAAAAAGTTGGATGTCTTGATTATAGCCGTGATTGGATTTATAATGTTATCAATAACCAATTGGTAAACCGTGACGATATAAGGCTTTCAAGAGAAGAACTTATAAGTTTGTACCGTTTCCTTTGTAATTCTGGCTCAGGAACATTAACTGACGGCCAGTTGTTTTGCCTCGCTGAGGAATTGAGCCAGGGAAATATAAAAATGAATTACTTTAAGCTGCTGGCAGGAATGCATGTGCTGGATCAGTTGGGTATCATCGGTTTTTCCTGCCCGGCAAATGGAAAATACGGCGTGCGGGTTCTTAAGTCAACTCAAAAGGCTTCACTTGAAGATTCGGCGCTGTATTCGTATTTGCAGTCATTGCAGCAGGCGGTGAATGAATGACGGTGGTTTCATGATTGGGCAGTACAAAAGGCTATTAACAAAACTGGATTACATCGGTAAAGATTTGAACCTGGAATTGATTGATAAGGCGTACCATTTTGCGATGGAAGCCCACAAAGGTCAAAAAAGAAGTTCCGGAGATCCTTTTGTAACGCATCCGCTTGAGGTTGCCATTATACTTGCGGATATGGAAATGGATATAACCACGATTGTAGCGGGTATACTTCATGATACCGTTGAGGACACTAACCTGACCTATGAAGAAACGTTAAAGCATTTCGGGCAGGAAGTCGCAGATCTGGTTGAAGGAGTCACAAAGCTTACCAAGCTTCCATATACCACGAAACAGGAAGTTCAGGCCGAAAACTTCCGCAAGATGTTCCTTGCGATGTCGAAGGACATACGTGTTATAATCATTAAGCTCGCCGACCGTTTGCACAATATGCGCACATTGAAATACAAGCCGAAGGAAAAACAACTTGAGATAGCGCGTGAAACGCTTGATATATATGCTCCTCTTGCACACCGCCTCGGTATTTACAAAATAAAATGGGAGCTTGAAGATCTGAGCCTGCGTTACCTGGACGAGAAAAGATATTATGACCTTGTCGAAAAGATAGCGAAAAAGCGCAAAGAACGCGAAGAATATATTGACAGAATAATAAAAAACGTTTCAGAAAAAGCGAAAGAACTTGATATAAAGACTCATATCGAAGGCAGGCCGAAGCATTTCTACAGTATATATAACAAAATGATCAACCAGCACAGGGATTTGGAACAGATATATGATTTGTTCGCAATACGCGTAATTGTCGATACGGTTAAGGATTGTTACGCTGTTCTTGGCCTTGTGCATGAACTGTATAAACCGATACCGGGAAGATTCAAGGATTATATTTCGATGCCGAAACCGAATATGTACCAATCGCTTCATTCAACCCTCATAGGACCGGAAGGGATTCCGTTCGAAGTGCAGATCCGGACATGGGAAATGCATAGAGTCGCGGAAGTAGGAATAGCGGCTCATTGGAGATATAAAGAGGGTGTAAAGCAGGATGACGACCTGGACAACAAACTGGCCTGGCTGCGCCAATTGCTTGACTGGCAAAAAGAAACGCAGGACCCGGATGAATTCATGGAAAACCTGAAAATTGACCTGTTTACCGACGAAGTGTTTGTATTTACTCCGAAGGGTGATGTTAAATGCCTGAAAGCCGGGTCTACGTTGATTGATTTTGCTTACTCGATACACAGTGCAATCGGAAACAGTATGATTGGCGCAAAGGTAAACGGAAGAATAGAATCGTTGGATTATGAATTGAATAACGGCGATATCGTGGAAATTATCACATCGTCCGCAAGTAAAGGACCAAGCCGTGACTGGCTAAAAAAAGTAAAAACTTCCCAGGCGAGAAATAAAATAAAACAATGGTTTAAAAAGGAAAAGCGCGAGGAGAACATAGAACGCGGCAAAGATCTTTTTGAAAAAGAGCTTAAAAAGATGCGGATATCGCCGCAACAGTTGTTAAAACAGGAGTTTGTTGAACCTGCGCTTAAAAAATATAATTTTAACAGCCTTGATGATATGTATGCCGCAATAGGCCTTGACGCGATATCCAGCCGAAAAGTTATCTCAAGGCTTAATGATGAATACCGTAAATCTCTTCCTCCTGAAGAACAGAAAAAACTCCTGCTTGAAACCGGAAAAGAACAGGAAAGAAAGAAAAGGGAGCTTAAAAAACCTGAAAGCGGTGTAATTGTGAAGGGGGTAGACAATTGCCTCGTCCGTCTGTCAAAATGCTGCAATCCAGTTCCGGGCGACAGAATAATCGGTTACATTACAAGGGGAAGGGGAGTCTCGGTTCACCGCGATGACTGCATTAATGTGAAAAACGCTGCCGACGGTGATGAAAGGCTGATTGAAGTCAGTTGGTATAAAGGAAAGTCCGCGTCATACCAAACCGATTTGACAATTAAAGCTCACGACCGGACCCAACTGCTGATGGAAATAACTAACGTAATAGGCGATGCGGGCATACCGCTTAAAGCCATTAACGCAAGGACAACAAAAGACAATGTTGCGATGATGCACCTTACCGTGGAAATAACAGATACCGAACAGCTTGAAAAGATAATAAACAGGATAAAACGGGTTCAGAATGTTTTTGAAATTACAAGAAATAACAGGTGATGGCTGAAACAATGTTCCGCACCGGCTATCTATAAGGTCCGGAGGAGAATATATTTTGGCACTGTTTTATTTTTATCGGTTTACGGGAGTTAACAGGAACTTTACAATAACTATATGGGAGAGGATACGCGTGCGAGCTGTAGTACAAAGAGTAACAAAATCAAAAGTGACGGTTGGACAGGAAACAGCCGGAAACATACAAAAAGGTCTTGTTGTGATGCTTGGTGTAGGCAGGGAAGACACTCGAAGCGATATTGAATATCTAGCTAACAAAATAGTAAACCTTAGAGTGTTTGAAGATGAAAACGGAAAAATGAATCTTTCAGTTTTGGATATAAATGGTGAATTGCTTGTTGTTTCTCAATTTACTTTATACGGGGACTGCCGAAAAGGCAACCGCCCCAGCTTCACAAGCGCAGCGGCATTGGACGAAGCAAACCGGATGTACAGGGAATTTGTAAATTATATAAAAAACAATTACCCGATAAAAGTGGAAGAAGGGGTTTTCCAGGCGTCAATGCTGTTGGAGATCCACAATGACGGTCCGGTAACTATCCTGCTTGACAGTAAAAAAACATTTTAAACACCGGAAAAGAAAACAAAGGAGGAGCCATGATTATAGAGTGTATTTCAGGCGGGCTTGTAAATTCAAATGTGTACGTCGTGGCCGGGAACAGCGGAGGAGTAATAATAGATTGCGGCTGTCCTGCCGAGAGAATTATTGAAGCAGTTAAAAAGACCGGGATTGATATAAAAGATGTAATACTGACGCATGGCCATTTCGATCATATGTATTATATTGATTCAATACGGGAGCTTGCCGGCATGAGAATCCATATTCACAAAAACGATGCGGATTTTTTGACTGATCCGGTTAAAAGTGGGCTTATGTTTTTACACAGGCGCGGTGCAAAAAGTATAAACCCGGCCGATAATTTGCTTGATGACGGCGATATCCTTAAAATCGGCGATCTGGAACTGAAAATCCTGCATACTCCCGGTCATACTCCCGGAAGCATTTGCATCCTGGTTGTAAATAATGTTTTTACCGGCGATACGCTTTTTCATACTTCAATCGGAAGGACGGATTTTCCGGGCGGTTCACATAAAGATATTGTTAAATCAATCAAAAACAAGCTTTTTACGCTTCCGGAAGATACCGTGGTTTATCCCGGACACGGCGAGCCTACCGATATTGGGCATGAAAAGAGAAACAATCCTTTTGTTTTGAATAATATAAATTGACAAAAAGACATTGAAAAGCTATTATTATTTTATTATTTTAATTAGTACGGGAGTACGGGAGGATGGTAGTATGAGAAAACTTTTTATTGTTGTCGTTTTATGCTGCATATTAGTCATTTCAGGGTGCGCAGCAGGAAGCACAGGAAGTACGGGCAAGGAAGCGTATTCAATAGGCATAATCCAGTTGGTTGAACATGTCGCTCTTGATTCCGCAAGGGAAGGTTTCATCAATGCATTAAAAGACAACGGTTATGTTGACGGGCAGAATGTCACAATCGACATTCAAAACGCCCAGGGGGATCAAAGCAACTTATCAACCATCAGCGACCGGTTTGTAAGCAACAAGGTAGACCTTATATTGGGCATTGCCACACCGGCTGTACAGGCTATCGCGGGAAAAACCACGGAAATTCCCATACTCGGAACAGCCGTGACGGACTATGTTGTAGCAAAGCTTGTGGATTCAAATGAGGCCCCGGGAGGAAATGTCAGCGGGACAACCGATATGAATCCGGTAAAGGAACAAATTGATTTATTGGTTAAACTTGTTCCTGATGCAAAAACAGTAGGCGTGCTGTACAATTCAAGCGAAGACAACTCAATTCTTCAGGCGAAGATGGCTAAAGAAGCGATTGAAGCACTTGGTCTTTCATATGTTGAAGTAACCGTTACAAATACGAATGAAGTACAGCAGGCAACACAGTCAATAGTCGAAAGGTGCGACGCGATATACATCCCTACCGATAACACTTTTGCGTCGTCCATGCCGGTTGTCCATGGGGTTACGTCCCAATCAAAAACACCCGTCATATGCGGTGAATCGGGTATGGTCAGAAGCGGCGGGCTCGCAACGCTGGGTATTAACTACTATGATCTCGGTTACCAGACAGGACTTATGGCGATAAGAATCCTGAAAGGGGAAGCTGAACCGGCGACTATGCCAATTGAATCGGCAAGCGGTTTTGATTTCGCGATTAACGGCAAAGTCGCTGAAGAAATAGGTATTGAAATACCTGACGACTTGAAGGAATACATATTTTATGAATAGACACGAATTGGAAGTGAATTGATCTTATGTTGGAGATACTTTTAGGGGCGGTCACTCTTGGTCTTCTATGGGCGGTAATGACAATCGGTGTATATATTACATACAGGATATTGAATATTGCCGATCTTACGGTTGAAGGCAGCATCACGATGGGTGCTGCCATTGCCGCATCGTTAATATCAAAAGGCGTAAATCCTTATTTGGCCACATTGTTGGCGTTGTTCGGCGGAATGGCCGCAGGGCTTGTTACGGGGCTTCTGCATACGAAGCTCCGGATACCGCCTCTTTTGTCCGGAATTTTAACTATGATAGCCCTTTATTCGGTTAACCTGCGTATTATGGGAAGAGCAAACATTTCTCTTTTAAGGGTTGATACCGTATATACCGTATTTTACAATTTCGGACTTAACCGAACTCTATCTGTTGTGGTTCTTGGCTTTTTATGCGTTCTCGGTCTGATATGCATATTGTATTGGTTTTTTGGCACGGAAATCGGCTGTGGGGTCCGTGCCACGGGCAATAATCCGCAAATGGCCAGGGCTCAGGGAATAAATACAAGAAGTATGATTATACTCGGCCTTGTTATAAGTAACGGCCTTGTAGCGCTCAGCGGCGCGCTGATTTCACAAAGCCAGGGTTTCGCCGATGTTCAGATGGGCATAGGCTCGATTGTCATAGGTCTTGCTTCCGTTATTATCGGAGAGGTACTTTTCAGCAGAACAAGTTTTTTCAGTATTCTTATATCTTTGGCTCTTGGCGCGATTACTTACCGTATTATAATTGCAATTGTTTTGAAAATGGGAATGCCCGCAAACGACTTGAAACTCTTTACTGCAATAACGGTTGCCGTAGCGCTGTCGCTGCCGATGTTCAGAGCATATCTTTCCCCTGTGAAAAGATCATTGAGGGAGGATGAATAAATGCTTATCGTAAATGGTTTGACAAAAATATTCAATATAGGTACGGTAAATGAAAATGTAGCGCTGAAGGATGTAAGTTTCTCGCTTGAAGAGGGTGATTTCGTCACTCTGATAGGCGGGAACGGATCCGGCAAATCAACGCTGCTTAACTGCATAGCGGGCGTATACCCGGTGGAGCAAGGTTCTATAATAATAGACGGCTCGGATGTTACAAAGCTTAACGAGCATAAACGCGCCGGGATGCTTGGGCGTGTTTTCCAGGACCCGATGCTTGGAACGGCGTCAAATATGGGGATAGAGGAAAACCTCGCGCTTGCACTCAGAAGAGGACAGCGCCGGACATTAAGATGGGGAATAAGCAACAGGGAACGCGAACAATACAAAAAGCTGCTGAAAAAGCTGGACCTTGGCCTCGAAGACAGGTTAGGCACAAAAGTCGGGCTGCTTTCGGGAGGACAGCGGCAGGCTCTTACTTTGGTAATGGCAACGCTTAAAAAACCGCGCCTTTTGCTTCTTGATGAACATACATCCGCTCTTGATCCGAAAACAGCGCAAATGGTGCTTGAGATCAGTGATCAGTTTATCCGCGAAAGCCGTATTACAACCCTTATGGTTACACATAATATGCGCGACGCTATAAAATTCGGAAACCGGTTAATAATGATGCATAACGGCCGAATCATACTGGATATCCGCGACGAAGATAAGCAGAAGCTTACCATAGAAGACTTGCTGAAACGCTTCGGAAAGGCCAGCGGCGAGGAATTTAACAACGATACCGCGCTTCTTTCGTAAAGGTCTTCCCGCCCTTATTAATTTATGGTTTGACAAACCGTTTCGCAGCGCCGCATGCCTATGCGGCGTTGTTTAAATTAATAAGCAGTTTATCAAGTTGCTTAAATACGCATATTCAGAAAGGCTGGATTAAATGAATAACGTAATATTAATAGGTATGCCCGGAGCAGGCAAAAGCACAATAGGTGTTTTACTCGCAAAAACAATAAATTACCGGTTTATAGATACGGATTTGGTTATACAGCGCAAATACGGAATGCTGCTGAAAGATATTATAGCTCAGCGAGGAATGGAAGAATTTCTTACGATTGAGGAGCGGGAAACAATCGGCCTTGATGCTGTTCAAAGCGTTATTGCCACCGGGGGAAGTATTGTTTTAAAAGAAAAAGCGATGGCTCATTTAAAGCGTATCGGTACTGTTGTTTATCTTCAATTGCCTTTTCTCGAACTTGAAAAACGGGTAAAGAATATAACTACTCGCGGTATTGTAATGAAAAAAGACCAGATGTTTTATGATGTATATAAAGAAAGAATCCCGTTGTATGAAAAATACGCGGATATAACGGTATACTGTTCGGAAAAAACAATGGAACAGATCGTTGAATTAATATCGGCAAAGGTTTTATGAATTCTTTCGAAGAGGACAAAACAGGGCACAATCCCATAAACGTAAACATAAGATGATATCGGAAAAATTTTTTAACAGGGAGTGAGCCCATGAACGGTTGTATATGCCGAATGCAGCATCAATATTCATATATTACCGAATGCCCGTATGCTTATACATGCCCGATGAGAAACCAATGCCCGGTATGCCCGCACCGGGAAGAACAACCGGCTCAGTCAGAAACAGTTTATTATCAAAATACCGGCGCAGATAACTGGTTTAGAGAACAAATGTGTATGCCCGCTAATCAATACCAAAGCGGCGATTTTGAAGAATACGGCCATAACAATCTGTACTCTTACGAAAACATATACAGCGGCTACAGCAGTAAGTATCCTTTTTATGATTCCGTAAACTATATGTATATGGATCCGCGGGAGAACATTACAAGCCCCTGGGATAACAACAGAAGGTTTGAGAACAATTTGACTAATGAGATATATTTGCCCGAACGGCCCTTTGGATAAAATAACGTAGCGTATTAAAAACCTGCTTTATGACAGCCGGTAAACAGCGCGTAACCAAAAAACCCGAACATAACCGCATACCTGCCGGAACGCGGCAGCGTTGAAATTATATCAAAAATTGCCTTGACATGAAATGTTTCGGCAAATATAATAAAAGTGTAGGATGGTAAGATGGAAGCAAACTTTATAACTGTTATTATGCGGAAAATTCTATATTTGTTTCCTGATAGCCCCCTACGGGTTTTTTTTATTGCTTTTTTATTAATTAAGGAGGGAAAACCGTGGGAAAGCAAGGAAATGGAGTTTTGATGCTGTTAACGAAGGTATTGTTGGTGGTTGTACTGCTTGCAGTGATGACAATACAATCGGCATGCGCAGGCACGGCATCGGCTGCCGGAACAGGAAAAGTCGAGTTAAAACTCGCTCATTTTTTTCCGGCGACACATCCGGCTGAAACCGTGTTGGTTCAAGGATGGGCTAAAGCAATTAATGAAGCGACGGAAGGAAAGGTAGTAATTACAAGTTACCCGAATGAAACACTTCAAAAAGCCGCAGATATCTATAACGGTGTTATACATGGCGTAGCGGATATCGGCTTGTCATGTTTTTCTTATAACAAAGGCCGTTTCCCCGAAATGGAGGCTTTTGAACAGCCAGGTATCGTTTATAAAAACTCAAAGGTTGCAAGCAAGGTCGCATGGAACGGTGTAAAGGAACTAAACCCGAAATGCGTACAGGATACTAAACTGCTAATGGTAATAGCAACCGGCCCGGGCGATCTTTTCACGAAAAAACGCGTTACATGTCTTGAAGATATTAAGGGCATGCAGATAAGGGCAACCGGGATTACCGCCGAAACGCTCGAGCTGATCGGAGCGGTTCCCGTCGGAATGCCCCAGTCGGAAGCTTATGAAGCATTGTCGAAAGGCATTGCTGCCGGAAACCTTGCGCCGGTTGAGGTTTTGAAAGCCTGGAAGCATGCGGAGGTAACAAATTATCTTACAAGAACCCCGTTCCTGTATAATAATTTGTTTTACATCACAATGAATCTTGAAAAATGGAATTCACTTCCTGCCGATATACAGGAAATAATAATTGAAGTAACAGAGAAATTCCATGAAGAAGTCGGAATAGGGCTATGGGACATGCAAAATGATGAAGCTCTTGAATGGGCTGTAAATGATCAGAACATGGAAGTTATCGAACTGACGCAGGAAGAAACCGAAAAATGGATAAAGGCAGTCGAGCCTATGATCGAGAAATATATTCAACAGACCGGAGACGAAGGGAAAAGGGCTATAGAAACGGCAAAAAGACTGTCCGAAAAGTATAATGAAATTTATTAAAATATAAATTGCGGTTATTGTATGAAAGGCAGGGGCTTTACAGCCCCGGCCTTAATGTTTACACTTCATTATTCCGTGATCCGCACACAAAACGGTATAAATATAGAATAACTTACAGGAAAATGCCCGTCTTTTGTTTCTATACGGCTTAAACTAAAATATGGAGCGGTGAAATATTTGTTGGAGGGGGATCATGCAAAAAATAACAGAACTGATTAAAAAAGCGAGCAAACTGATGGACACAATCGCAGGGTGGGGAATTGTGGCGATTATGGCCCTTGTCGTTATAAATGTTCTATTAAGGGTTATATTCAACAGCCCGATATTGGGTGTCTATGAGTACGTGGGATATACAACGGCCGGAGTTATTGCGTTTTCAATTGCTTACTGCGCTCTACAGAATGCTCATATAGCGATAGAGTTTATTTTTGAAAAAATGCCTTTAAAAAGCCGGAAGATTATAAACATAATATCCGCCATTGTAATAGTTCTATTTTTACTGTTCTTGTGCGTTCAGGTAGTTGTGTATGCCGTCAAGGTGATGTCAACGGGAGAAGTGTCACCAACCGCGAAAATGCCTTTTTATCCGTTTATATTTATGGCAGCTTTAGGCATATTTGTCTTGTCATTGATTGAGTTTATTAAAATTGTGAAAGGGGTCGGGCAGGAATGTCAGCAGAAATAGTCGGAGTAATTGGAATTGTGGTATTGCTTGCGTTAATTGCGCTGCGCGTGCCGATTGCGTATTCAATGCTTCTGGTAGGTTTTTTGGGTTTTTCCTTACTGGTTAGTCCTGCAGCGGCGTTAAATATGGTTTCAACCGAATTGTTTTCCAATTTTTCTTCGTATACATTATGCGTAATACCGATGTTCGTTTGGATGGGCTTTATCGCATATTATTCGGGGGTTGGCACCGGTCTATATACGCTCGTTTACCGTTTGATCGGACATAGACCGGGCGGTCTTGCGATTGCGACACAGGGCGCGTGCGCAATATTTGGGGCAATATGCGGTTCAAATACTGCTACCGCAGCTACAATGGGAGCAATAGCTCTGCCTGAGATGAGAAAATACAAATACGACGATTCTCTTTCCACTGCAAGCGTAGCAGCCGCAGGTGCGCTTGGAATACTGATTCCACCAAGTGTTATATTTATTGTTTACGGTGCGGCGACAGAGCAATCAATTGGAAAACTGTTTATTTCAGGTATTATTCCGGGTATTCTGCTCATGGTTCTATATATGCTTACAATATTTATCCTTGTGAAGATTAACCCTGAAATAGCGCCCGCGGGACAAAAGTTTACTTTTAAAGAAAAAATACAAGCGCTTAAAGGCGGCCTTTTTGAGATAATTATTACGTTTATAATATCGATTGGGGGTTTGTTTGCCGGGTATTTTTCCGCTACAGAAGCGGGAGCTATCGGAGCCGGAAGCATTCTTTTAATTACACTGTTAAGAAGGCAGTTGAAATGGGATGGTTTTATTAAGTCATTAAAAGACACTACGCGAACTTCAGCTATGATTATGCTATTGGTTGCCGGCGCAATGGTTTTTGGACGTTTTATCGCGGTCAGCAGGCTTCCTTTTGAAATGGCGAACTGGGCAGCAAATTTGAATCTGCCGCCTTTTATGATAATGGCTGTTATATTGATAATATACCTTATCCTTGGATGTTTTATCGATGCGCTGGCGTTGGTCCTTCTTACGGTTCCGATTTTTTATCCTGTTGTTGTGGAAGTTTTGGGATATAATCCGATCTGGTTCGGAGTGATTGTTGTTTTGGTTGTTGCGATGGGTGTTATTACTCCTCCAGTGGGCATGAATGTATTTATTATAAAAGGTGTGGCGAAGGACGTTCCTCTCGAAACGATATTTAAAGGGGTATGGCCGTTCGTAATCGCTATATTCGTATGCATTGCGCTGCTGATTATCTTCCCGCAGCTTGCGACATTTCTCCCCGGCCTTATATCATAGATAAAGTCAAGGGGATTCAATATCCCCTTGACTCCTTATAATCTCTATACAGGTTTTCAATTGACCTGTCATATGTTTTTTCGCCGGCTTTTGAAAAGAAGCACCCGGGGATTTCCCCGCTTCTTCGGTGATAAGCAACGCATTCACAGCATTTACCGCGTCGCGAGCAAGGATATGTGCAGGTGCAAACTGTTCTTGATTCACAAGCCATTTCATGGACCTCCAAAATGCAGATATATGACATTTTTATTATAGCAGTGACGGTTTAGAAGTCAAGAAAGACGGTAGAATGATCCGTGCGCGCAAAACAAACCGTTAAGCCTGCTTAAATGTCCCGTTGGTTGGTTACTGAACGCTCATAAACCTGAAAAGATTGCATATATAAAAAATAGGAAACCAAAACGGGGTTGTATGAAATGTTTATCATAAGAAAAAGGACAATGTTTGTTGTGTTATGTGCCGTAGCAGTCTTTTTACTGGCTTTATCAATGATTCTTAACAGGGATATCGCGGTACAGGCAAAGGTAAGGGAAATACCGATATACAGCGTTGAAAACAATGAAAATAAAGTATCGATAACTTTTGACTGTGCATGGGGCGCCGATGACATACCGATAATATTGAATATATTAAAAGAAAAAGATGTAAAAGCGACTTTTTTTCTTGTCGGAAGCTGGATTGAAAAGAATGAGGAAGAAACAAGGATGATAGCGGAACATGGTCATGATGTCGCGAATCATTCGAAAAACCATTTTAAAATGGGTGTTCTTGGGAAAGAGAAGGTACGCGACGAAATAATTGAATGCGGGAAACTAATCGAAGAAATCACAGGAAAGAAAACTGACCTGTTCCGCGCTCCGTATGGCGATTACAACGATACGGTATTGACGGTGGCGAGGCAGGAGGGGTATTATACTATACAATGGAGTTTGGAAACATTAGATACAAAAGTAAAATATTGTGAAAGTGTTGATATATCAGCATTTAAAAAAATCACCCTGCCTGACCCGCAGAGTGATTTAAGTATTTATTAAACGCTCTGTGGCAACCGCACCATGCGGTCCGATTTGCCACCTCCTATCTTCAGTAAAATTATAACATTTAGAAGCAGCTTTGTCTATGCTGATTATAGGGAATTTTACCGTCGTTACGGGAATCTGTTTTATAAAAAAGGGAATTTTACCGTCATTACGGGAACTTACTCAATAAATAAAAAGGAAAACGGCATTTTTCCGTCATTACAGGATTTCACTATAGGTCGCTAAGATAAAGGGTACAATACCGACGTTAAAGGATTTGCTTTAAAAAAGTGGAAAAGGTGATTTTATTGTCGTTACAGGAAATAGTTCTGTGAACTATAAAAGCTCCCGTTTCTGTCGGGAGCCTTTCTTTTGCTTAGTTTTAATTGTCGTAAACGGAGCCTCTGATGTCAAAAAGGTATGGGTATCCATTGAGTACAACTTTATGGTTCTGTCCTCCTAAGTCAATTTCAGGAAAGCGTATCTCAAGCCCGATACCGAATTGACCAGCCTTGATTAGGGTAAACTTATTGTCTGGCACAAAAGAAAGCTCTTTGGCATTTGCATTACGCTCCGTTTGCCAGTCGCTAAGGTATGGATGGACTTGAGTATAAGTAGACATTAAATTTTGTAACTCCAAAAGATACACTCTGGAGACAATTATAATACCCTCAAAACTTTCGTTATACCATCCAGGAATTTCATCTCCGCCATTCTCCACCAATAGCTCTTTTAGAATAGCGTTAGATTTAATAATATTTATGTCCTGCCAACGTTTAATCTGTATATTTTGTCCTTTAATATTAATTGTGCGATTACCTGCAGGGTCATAATCCGCTTTATTATCGTTGTCTACATACGCTGCAAAGGTGAATATGTTTGTATGGACATCTACTGGAGCAGCCAACCGTATAGTTGTCTTAGCGGAGAGGTCTATTACACTATTACCGCTTGGGATATAGTGTATGGTTTCAGGTGTTGTAGCTTGCAAAAGATTACTGTAATAACTCAGCCCATCTTTTTTAAGCCTTTCGATTATGTCTTTTACCATATTGTCATATTTTTCTATAATCCCATCATTTTTGGCTTGTAGAGTTGCTCTTTGCGATTCAGGGAGAAAAGCTGGGTCTTGCATATGGACATTAACAGTTACCCTTAGTGTAGTTCCACTTGCATCTGCTTTCAACATACTACCACTCTTTAATGTTGGTATTGTACGAGCTGTTGGATTGTTGCTATTTGGGTCTACCCATCTATCTTCTCTATCCCGACTCCAAGGGGCAAACACATCAATTTTAGACTCTAAAATCTCGAAAGTAACCAAATCATGAGACTTAAATACTCGTTCTCCATTTGCTAATATCCAAACATCTTTAAAAGGTGAGCCTGGGTCGTTTGAGTCCTGATACTGCATTTTAAAAGCAGGAAAGAAGCTAATAGGTTGGCTCTCGAAACGTATAAAGCAGGAGGGGATTAAATCAGGGTCGCCTAAACCCCAATATACACTCTCGGTTTCTAAGTCTGGAGAAGTCTTTGAACTTTGAGAAATTGTCGGTTGTACTGTTATATCAGTTTTGGTTCTAAAAGTGTCATCTTTAATAGTTGTAACCCCATATAGCATCTCTCCAGACAATTTTACTGGAATGTTTAATGAGTTACTACTTCCTCCAGAGCAAAATCTCCCGGAACCAATAGCCGTTACAGAGCTTGGAAGTGTTAGAGAGGTTTCTACTGTATAATTTCCTCCACCAAAGTTACCATTTGGATTGCTGTAGGCAGAAGGATAGTTACTATAATAGGGGTTTATAAAATTTAGGAATGCTTTATTTAGTTCAGTATTATTCATGTATGCAGCTAATTGCAAGGGTTGATTATTTCCTCCGTTTCTGTGTGTTAAAAACCTGTATCTCGTAATTTTGTCAAAAGCATTATTCATGTTATCTGATACAAATGAACTTGTTGTATTAAATACAAATGTTACTCCATCATCAACCAAGGCACCACTATTTCTTAAAACAGACAACTTGGATATGTTATCAAACATTGAAGAATTCCAATACCAAGATGGTTGCACTGTTATAGTTTTAGGAGTTATATCTTTTGCATTTGAAAGAGTTTTTGAATGTCCGCAAGATACTTTGTCATAAGAATGCAGCTTTTTTGTCGGGTCATTAGGGTCTGGATGCTTACATGAGACAGTAACATACCCATTGCAAGAGGTATTATTAACAGTTTTCTTTACTACAACTCTTGAAATTGCACTATCAACCCCAGAATTCATTGCTTTCATTAATTCATTTTCATATATTGTATTTGCGCTTACAATATTTTCAGTATAGTCGTCTGGAGATTTAACTATAGATAATATAATTGTAATATAAATAGGGTCTCCCTTGTAAGTAAATGCCATTGGTATATTTTCGGCAGGATTTTCTTTATCATAAAACATTATATTAAAAACACTTTTTATATCATTCAGAGAATCTATTTCTTCATTTGATGCATGAACTATAAATCTATCCCAGTTTGGTTGGATTTCTTCATTAGGTCCAATTTTTGTTCCGTCTTTTAACGTTATTGTACCATCATAACCAATATAATTTGCACTGTCTGCCGCTTCTTTTAATACGTCGAGGTAATTATTAATGTTAGTAGTTAAGTCTATTACTGGGTAATTTGGATTGCTCTGAATTATATTACTTTCATAAGAACTTAAATTAAAGTTTTTCATTTGGACAGATTTACTTAATCCTTCAATTTCTTGTGGATATATTTTAATATTTTTAAGTAAATCTGAATAATCAACTTCTTCTTCGATAAATGCAATTGGAGTATAACCAGAATCCGTTTCTGCATTATATTTTAATGTTCCGTTTTTAATTCTATTGTATTTTTCTGTAAGAGCTGTTTCTATTCCTTTATGTTTTTGTATAAAAGTCATTGCAGATTCATCGGCTTCAGCTTGTTGTGAAGAAGTCATATCATTTTTTGTTGTTAAATTCATTTTAACAAATGGAACCGTTGTGAAACTATAGTCTTTATTTACTACAACTACTTTTAAATAAACAGGAATTTTTTTAGAAGTTTCAGCAATTTTTTTAGAAGTTTCAGCTTTTGCAGGACCATTAACAAAAAGTGAGTATCCACCATAATGGATAATATTATCTGTATTAGTTCCTTCGACTAATACATTCATACTCTCTGTAGGTTTATCAAACAAATATCCACCGCTATATCTTAACCAGTTGTATTCTATTGTGAAGTTCTTTGCTGCAGCTTTGACTGCACTGGATATTGAAAACGGATATCTGTCTTTGGTTTTAACACCGTCATAATCTGATGAAACTCCAGGGCAGGGTAACGGGCAATATGTTGCTAAAGGTAGGTTGGCATGAGGCCATTCTGGATATCCATACCACGTCAAATCGCAAAGCCTGCAGTGGTTGTAATGCATAACAACTTTAGGTGAACCGTTTAAAAACTTTACTACAGATTGATATCCCTCAGCACCTGCATGCATGTTTTGAAGGACTGCATCAGTTGCTGTTATTAAAAAGTTTGAACCTCCCTTTGTTGGAAAAAACATTTTATTTGGGTCTTCGTGATAGTTAATTACAGGTTCATAGACAATAAGCCAATTGGCAAGATTATCTGGGTTAGTTGGCAAAATATCATCAACTGAAAGTTCTACTTTTTGCCCATTATCATTTAAGTACCAAAAAGAAGCTTTTTGTTTTGTTTTATTAAGTACATTATTAATAGCACTGCGACCAATGGCATTTAAAGAATCAGATTTTTCTGCAACTTCAAATATAATATCTCTCAAATTTTCCGATGCTAATATAGCATTTCCATTACCTTTGAAGTAATTTACGACATTTGTGTGGTTATTTGTAGCTACTCCGTTGATATACACTATCCATCTCGGTACTCCAATATCAGATAGTTGAGAATCAGTCAACATTGTATCGTATACAGGGTAATGTTTTTCTCCTTTTTTATAATCAATTAATGCATCAAATTTGGAGGTATAAAGATTTACATATGAGGCTTGAGGCATAACATAATCATTTTTTGTAATGATTGATTGTCCGAACTTAACGAACATTGGCTCTCCATCTTTTCTGGTAACAGGAGTATTTTCCATATCTATATATTTTTTCCCATCAGCATCTTTTTTAAAAACCATCCCTTGTGTCTCATCATTTGTTGTTGCTAAGTACAAAGTAACTTTAGCATAAGCACCATAACCGCTTACCTGAGAATCACTTGGCATAACACTTTTTAATGTGCTTCCTGAAAAAGAGGTAGCGGTGTTAGCACGAGTTTCATTGGCAGCGTAAACTTGTGTTGTAATTAGCAAAGATATTATTAGTACAACAGATAATGATATAATCTTCATTATACGTGTTGAATTCTTTTTCATAACAATCTACTCCTTTCAAAGTCATTTATAAAGTAGTCTAATCACCTTTATTTGTAAAAAATAAATGCACCAAGAGAGTTTTCATGGTGCACTTATTTTTGAATTCATCTTGTTTTAATTGTTGTTATCGAGTTTCTGTATATTTATATTCACCGTCGTCTCCTCCTGCTGAAAGCCAATTTGATGCAGTACCAATTAAAATACCAATATTACCATATTTCCTATACTTTTCAAAAGCACGAGTAAGTATTTCTGAAGAGTACGGATTTGTGAGTAGTTGTTCAAGGTCAGCTTCAAATTCCTCTTCTGTTGAACGACCTTTTCCTATTGCTGAATCTCTTGCATACGTATAATTGAAGTCATTAGCATCAATTAACTTCTGAAACTCGGTTCTAAAGATTTCAACAGCCTCTTCTTTAGTATAAATGTAACCATCTTTATCTTTTTTGGGCTCAGGCTGGGTTTCTTCAATTTCAAAAGGTTCTCCAAATGGCTCTTGAACTTCGGGGTTAGCTGCAGCTTCCTTTTTAGCCTCTTCAATTTTCTTGTTTTGTTCTATCATATCTTCATAAGTCATTTCAGGAATAATATCTCCTCTTTCCTCTTCATAAGCCAAAAAGTCAGTCAGTTCCTCTTCTGTCATCATAGCTTCTTTTTCTTCCTCTTCAGTTATAAGATTATCAAGTCCCTCATTATCTGAAGCAGGCAGTTCAACTTGTGAGTAATCAACTGCTGGTGTAGGTACAGATGTTGCTGAAGGAGTGAAAGTCGGGGCTCCCAGATTTTCATTAACCGATGGCAGTTCACTTTCAGGGACACGCTTTAAATATGTAAATGCACTTACTCCAACGAAGGCTACAACGAGCGCAATTCCGATAATGGCCAAAAGTTTTTTATTATAAAACATTAAAATTCCTCCTTTCCTATGTATATATTATATATCCTGAGGGCGGTACGTTAAGTTAAGTTTGAGTTTTGTTAATAAGCTCTTACGGGCAACGACTGCAATAGTTCTTGTAAAAAATCTCCAAGCCCTTCGGGCAGACGACTGCCAAATGAAAAGCTGTCGCTTTCATCTGTATTAAACTGTCTTTCTGGGCAACGACTGCAAGCAATTTTTTAAAGGGATTTTTTGTTGTTTTGTATTGCAGTTTTTAGACGATTTTCAATTCCTGGAAGCGTTTTTTGCATATGTTTTAATTCAATATTCAAAAACTCTTCTAACGCCAGCTCCAGAATTTTAGGCAATTTTCCTGCACGCATTTTTTCTGCATCCCTATATATAGTTTCTGCAATTGCAACCTCAACTACTTCCGCAAATAGGACGTCCAGTTTTTTTGCTAATTCTCTTGCTTCAGACAAAACTCTGTCTTGTATCGTCGTGGTAATAGGTATCCGTCTCATTTTAACAGGGCTACGTATGAGCCTATATGCGTCCAATTTGCTCATGTTGCGAGTTTTTTTTAATAATTTTATTAAGGCATCTTCTATTAGTATATTTGAAGACATTCCCAGTACAGAGGCTTTTACTCTTACATATTGCATAATATGCACTTTAATCCGCATGGGTAAGGGTTGTCTTTGTATATCCGATTTTGGTCGTGACATTGTAACCCTCCTTTTCAATACGGTAGTTGAGGGGGGAGGAGAGGAATTAATCCTTAATCCTCGTCCTCATCTTCGTCTTTGTACTCGTCTTCGTACTCATAATCGTCCTTTATACGAGCATAACCGTTTCTGCGCATCCAACGCCGTGCCAACTCTGGCGTCTTAAAGTCTGGTGCCCACAAGTGTTCCAAACATCTGGCAAAACTCCATGTCATACCTGTTCTTTCTCTGTCTGCTCTTGTCATAGGTGATATAAACTGGCACCTCTGTTCATCCCATCTCGCCACGACATATCTGCCGTTGCACTCATATACTTCATAATATGACCTATACGTAGAATTGTGGCAATCTTATCTTATATATCTATTATAGCAATAATTATTTCAAAATACAAGCAACACTGATAAATTGTAACATAAATGTAATAGTATTGTAAATAAATCTATTAATGGCAATAATAAAGCTTTTAAACCCTGCGGGGCACGACTGCCGATGAAAAGCTGGTGCTTTTCTGCCTGAATTAAAATATCTTTCCCAGAGGCATGGCTGCAACAATATGATGGAAGGTGCCTATTATTTTAAGAAAATTTAATGAGCACTAATTGCTATGTAAAAGAAAATGATTTTCAAATAGATGCTTTAATTAATTCTATTCTATTTTATTTCAATTTTAATTCATTATATAAAGTTCTTTTAAGGACAGTATTTAAAATTAAAATAGGACATTCCTTTATAAAATAATACTTTATTGAGCTTCCAGTCGTAAATAATATTTAAAACATTTATATATATATAAACTTATAGTATAGTCCTTATAAGAGATATACTTTTTAAATTTAGGAAAGGTTTAAATCGGCTTGGCGTAATGGTTTCAGCGTTTCAAAATGCGTTAAATCCAAAAATAAATGCGTTAAATCCAAAATTCGACCCTTTTTAAAATGCGTTATATCCAAAAAATAGTGTATTAAAATGCGTTATATCCAAGTTCGGATAAATAAAAGGAATGGCAAAATATAGCAATTTGACAATAGCTAAAAACACAATATAATATCAATTACTAAAAATTTTTCTAAATTAATTTAACAAAATTATCCCATCTATATACAATAAATACAGCAACTTTAGTGGAAAGGCCACCTTATGGTCAACAGGAGGTTATATTATGTTAAATGTAAATAATAAAAAAGAAACTGAAATTAATAAATGCGAAGTAATATTTAAAGCAAATGATTTGGTACAGAAGATGTGGCATACAATGGGCATACGAGAACAGCAGATTTTTTCATTGCTTGTTAGGCAGATTAGACCATATGATACGGAGTTTAAAAAGCAAAAGTTTACTTTTTCTGAAATAGCGAACGAACTGGGTTGGTCTGAAGGTGGAAATACTCGCAGATGCCTTATGGAATGTTTGCGAAAACTGGGGAGTATATGCTTTTGGCATCGTACACCATATGATTCTAATAAAATAATGCTTTGTAGAGTCTTGGAGAGTGCAGCTCTTATTGACCTGAAGGAGAATACGGTCGAAATGAAGCTGGATGACACTCTTAAGCCTTATCTTATAGGGCTACAAGAAAGAGGTAATATGATGATAACTCGCTTTGAATATATCAAAGCAGCAAACTCTCAATTTACTCTTCGGCTATATGAATACCTTAGGTCAAAAGCTTTTATGCGCTTATCTTGGCAGGAAAAACTAACTTTAGAAGAGATAAAGGAGTTGCTAAATATTAAACCTACCCAACCGTGGGGTAATCTAAAAAGAGATGCTCTGGATAAAGTAGCTGAGGAGATAAATAAAATCACGGACATGATTGTTAAGTATGAGCCTAACAAGGTAGGAAAAAGTATTGTTTCGGTTACTTTTTATTGCAGGCGCAAACGCAACAGCCAAGATAAAGAAGAGTTTGATGAACAAGTGAATAAAGAGAGCTTTGAAAACATATACGACGATGAGCGTGAAGACCTTTGCTCTGACCTGCCAGACAGTTACTACGATGAGTATATAGCGTTTGAAGGGTTTGACGATGACAATATAGAGATTGAAGAGTTTGATGATTAGCAATGTATATAGGGAGGAGATGATAATTATGGCTAAAACAGCAGCAAAAAGATACATAAAACATCCAAAAACCGCATTGGCAGAGGTTTTTAAAATTGCAATAGACTATGCACATGAAGCATTAAAAACGTTAAGAGGAGAAAAAGTTTTAGATGCAGAGCTCAGGCAGAAAGTTCAAAGGGTTATAAATAAAAAGCTTTCTGGTGATGAAAATAAGCCTTTCAGAGAGCTAATAGACCTTTACTATGTGCAAGGCAAACGAGCCGAGGAAATTGCAAAACAACTCAAGATAAGCATTCCGCAGGTCTATGCATGGTTGGCAGACGTAAAAATGATAATTGCAGACCAGATGTATGTATTTAAAATTTTGGCGGAAACATACAAAACAGAACTTATAGAATTGCTAAAAACAGACCCAGACATGATTTCTGCTGTCGAAAAAACCAACGATTTAAAATCAACAGCAGAGCGGGGGCGCAAACCAAAGGCATAACTTAATAACATTTGTATCCAGTTATTATAGCATATTCTTTTTCAGTTCATTTTAATTTAGGAACATATTTTTACGTAAATGCAATCATATATGTAAATGAAAAGAATGAATAAATTTATAGCTATTGATATGAATATAGGTATATATTGAAGGCTTCTTATTAATATAAGCATCATTAATAGTAAAAAAAATATAAAACTAAAAAAGAAACAATTAACAAAAAGTACAATGAAGAGTTTATGAATCTTTTTATACTTAAGTATAAGTAAAAGTGTGAGAAAAAGTATATCTAACAGAATAACATTATTTAAATTATTTCTCTTAATTTATATTTTCAGGAGGCCTATCATGAATCTTAATTTTTTATATGCATCCGATAACGTTTATTATGACCTAATGCGTCTATCTATTATATCCGCAGTAAAATATCATAAAGGGGCTGCTTTCCACATTTTTACTATGGACAGCCCAGAGACCAGACAAGTTCAAATTTCAAGGAAGCAAAAAGAAAAACTCAAAAGTGAAATCGCTCTTCTTGACCCGACTTCCAGAATTTTATTCTATGATGTACGTGACATGTATCTCGAAAAGTTGTCAAACAGTGTTAATCGATATACCAGATTCAGTCCCTATGCAGCACTCCGATTGCTTGCCCCGTACATCATTCAAAATGTCAATATGCTCCTTTATCTTGATGCCGACACCCTTGTGACGGACACACTATTTGAGCTGTTTGATGAGGATTTAGGTAATCATGACTTCGACATTGCTGCTGCTCCAGCCATAGATGGTAAGGGGATACAGTCAGGGTCTCTATTCTATCGTAATTCGGCAGCAGTGCGAACTTTTTTGAGACAATAAATTTTTCGCTTGGATGCACAGAGGATGTATAAAATGATAGACCGTATTGCTAAACTCATTTCCGATATGCAAAATAATTTTTAATAGTAAGGAGAACTGATATATGTTTTACAATCCTAATATAACAATTGCCTTATCAGGCTATAATATTAAAAATATAGCACTATTAGCAATAGATTCATTTTTAAGAGTTTATCCTAAGATGAAATCTCAAATTGTTTATTTTGATGATTTTTCGACTGATGGAACAACGGTGGCACTTAAGTCAAGAGGAATTAAGGTTATTACATGGGATAAAGACCTTTTAGACCAATACATTTCAATTGCAGACAAACACCCAGAATGGTCTATCGGTCAACGTTTATCAGTGAGAGTGTCTTATATAATAGAGAATATAATTCGGGAAACAAAAACTAATTATTTAGTGCTCAATGATGGAGATGTTATTTTTATAAATAACGAGATGTTGGAACACTTCATGGAACTGGCAGAACATTATGATATTGTTTACCAGCGGGACGACCTATATCAACCTAATGAATTCCAGCAGGGTATTATAGAAAAAATTAATGATAGATATATAAGAAAAGTAGAAACAGACGAAACAGGGCACAGATATTGGAGGATGTTTCATGCACATGTTTTTCTTAATGTAAAAAAACTGAAAGAAATAGGAATAACATCTGACAGACTGAATGAAGAAACAGCAATAATAACTGAGGGCGGCCTTTTTGACACCTTCAGCGATTTTACAAACAGAGTTCTGGAATCGGGCTTATTGAAGATAAAAGAAGAACCTATCCTTGAAAACGATGTCATCCATTTTGGCGGGCAAGCGTCCGATAGAAAAGGATTAAAAAACGGAGTTACAATAGAACCTTTAGATGACGGTGGATACTACATGATGACACACGTACACAGACCAAACCTTGGACAGCCTGTAAATAAAGAGTATGTAATAATAGATTTTAATAAAGAAATGGAAGAGTTAAAAACTGCTTATGAAGAAATCTGTCACATTCTCTTTAATGGTTATAATATTAAAGACATTTATCTAAATAAAAATAGAAAAACATATAAAATAATTTTCAAAAAAATTTGTTAATTTCTTTAACAAAAAGTATTGACAAACATATAATACATACAGACAGCACGTCCTACATCAAATCAGAAAATTTCAAAAATTTCAAGTACAAAAAATAATTTCATAAATTACCCATTAACAATATTGAAAATTTTTTAAGGAGGGTTTTTATCATGAAAAGAAATTTATCCAAGTTTATTACGATTGCAATAGTGCTAATAATTTCTGTAATTAACCCAATAGATGCTTTTGCATACTTTGGTCCATCTATCAACCAGGTTGGTGCATCATCTTTTGTAGGACAAGTTTTAGTACCCATAGATATACCCGCAAATGTAGAAAACAAGCTAATTATAACTCTACCAAATGCAGACTTATCTTCAGCCTCTGCAGCCGTGCTAACGGATGGAGTTAATCCGCTTTTAGTCAATGATGTTATCGTAGATGATACAACCAAAAGTGTCACATATATCTTTTCAGATTATATTTTTGAGGGGATGATGCTTGAGTTTGTTGTAAATAACGTGTACAGCGCAGCAGGCACACATCCGTATAAAATAGAGGTCTATAAGGCTGAAACCGGCACGACAATTGAGATAGAGAGTGGAAGCTACACGATTTTAGATGGCAGTCTTCTCGTTAATGTCACGGTTGGCGAGTACTTAAATTTTGGGTTAAACACAGACATATTAGACTTAAATTTGAGTTTTATTGGTCAAAGAGCAGAAGTGCAAAGAGATATTAGCTGGAATGTTTCTACAAATGCTCAAGAGTATGCCGTAAGCGCAAGGCTTAAAACTCCGTTTACAAACGGGACACGGGAATTTCCATATTATATCCCAGATGGTATAAATAAATATATTGCACAAGAAAATATGCGATATGTAACAGGTGCTTTTATAGGCAATTCTGACCCCTACGCCACACGATTTAATCCAATGCTTATAAACCATTTTGTACCCTTATATACCACAGAAAACGTGCTATTAACAACAGGACAAGGAACCGATGGAGATACAGATAGTGCAAGGCTTTGTTTTGTAGCAGATGGTAAAACCCCTGCAGGTACATACAGCGGTGTAATCGAGTTTACAATAACAGCCACTTTCTAAAAAGGTAGAGAAGGAGGTAAAGGGGGGCTTAAAACCCCCTTTTAAAGTAATTATGAAAAAGAAATTTTTTGTTTTATGTATAATTATTCTTATACATATAAGTAACATTAACTGTTTTGCTTTTGCAGTAGATATTAAGTATCCTGTAAAAGTAAACACCTTCAAAGAGGAGATTAATTTTTCTGAAAGTAAGGAACCACAAGTTATTTCTTTCAAAGCCGATTCTGATATAGCAGAAAAACTATATATAACCGTTGTAGATACAGAATTTGAGTTGCAGAACGGCAAGACAATTTTTGCTGAAACTACAAAAAACTCTGAATTAGAAAAATACCTAAGTTTTGAGTATGATTCAGTTATTGATATACTTCCAGGAGGGACAGATGTTGTTATAACGATTACTCCTCAAAATTTGCCAGAAGGAATATTTTACAAAGGTATCAAGGTTTCGCACAAGACCGATACAACTATAAGCTCTGTCCTAATTCCTGTCGTAATTAAAAATTTGATTCCAGGGAAGCATTATTCTACAGGTTTAAAAGTAACAAAAGTAGGAATAAATGGGGATTACGTTGTTTCAAGCCCTTTTGAGGTTTGTATAGAGCTGTTAAACACGGGGGATAGTGTACTTTCGAACTTAACGGGAGAATTAGTTATAAAAAATTTGGATGGTAAAGTTATTGATACATATGCAATAAATGATAAATCCATGTTTTTTGCAGGGGCACCGAAAGAAATTCGAGTGCCAGTTACGGCTGATTTAGCTAATGGTATTTATATGGCTGAGGCTTCAATCAAGTATGACACAAGGAAAAAGGATGCAACAGGCAGCGGTCAGTTTGAGGTTCGAACCAATATGTCGACTGCAGTCGAAAAAGAGAAACAGGTTATTATCGTCAAAAACGAAATCCCAAGCTGGATAATATTGTTAATTATCGGAATCAGTTTGCTTGTTGTGATATTAATGTTCATGCTTATCTCTAAAAGAAAAAGTACAATAACAGAAAACAAGAAAAATTATAAACGAGAAAAAAGGACTCTTATATAGAGTCCGTTTATTTAATATATTCTTTCATTATTTGAATTATAAAGTCGGCCTCTTTAGGAGTGTAATTGGGTGAAATACTAAACGTAATAATATCAAAATCCCCAGGATATTGAACATCATCAATGTTTTTTATAATTTCAAACGGAATTTCTGGTTCTAAAATTGAAGTATCTAAGTATTTTCTTCTTTTTTCTGGTTGATTTAAGTTTGTCGCCTTATATTTATTGTTGTAAGGTAATTGGATTTTGTCATTAGGTTCTATACAATCTTTTAATATGTAAGGAAGGTAGTCATTTCCTTTTTCGGCTGGATTACAAATATATGTGAGCTTTGAAATCCACCTAAATGCTATCGCAAACAGTAAATAATCACCAATATCTGGTTTTTTATAATCAGTAAAAATGTTTTTATAGTTTTCAATATCAGCTCTTTTTTCAATATCCAAGCCCAATAACTTTTCGAATATAAAAACCCATGAACTACTTCCCAAACCTAAGTCTGCATGAGAATCCACATGTATTACTTCAAAGGGTATACTTACTTTTGATGATTTTATCAAATCTCGCCAGTAATAGAGTGCCTCATGATGATGTGTGACTATCTTTCCTTGTATTTTTCTCGTTTTTGACAACCCCAAGTTGTATTCTAAAAAAGAAACTATTTCTTCGTGGCTCCAAGGAATATATTTACTACCGTCGACTCGGGCTTTACAATTAGAAGGAATAAATGAAGGCACGCCGTAAAGGAAAAAATCCATATCGATGTCTAAAAACTTCACTTTATCACCCACGATTCTTTAAATTTATATCATCAATCATATTTTGAAAAATATCATAGTTTTTAATATTGTTACCGACTGATTTTATCCTTTTTTTGATAATCTCTTTTTGATTTTCACTCAGTTTTGATTTCTGCTCTTCAATATATTCCATAATTTCTTTTAAGTCGTTTCCGACAATACTGGCGATATATTGATTGCGGGCTTTTATATTACCTTTTCCGATTTCTACCTTTGTGTTAATCCATTTCTCGTCTATACTTTTTTTATAAAAAGTAACAACAATTAAACCCATCATATTTGTGATGGTAAAGAATGTACCGACGTTTTCATAGCAGTTTGTATATGAATTGATACTCCTAAAAATTGAAGTGTGTGGATGTAATTGCTTTAGCTCTTTACCAAATTCACCTGTAGCTTTTTGTATTCTATCATAAAAAAATATATGGTTTTCAATTTGTCCTATATCATTTCTTTTATTTAATAAATAACTTCTTAGGATTTCTTCACTGGCTATTAAACATTGAAGAGCTTCAATACCAATACCTCCGTATTGAACAAAATCCATAATATCTAAATATAAACTTCGCCAACTTAATGAAGTTAAAAAGTAATGTAAATGCTCATCATAATCAAAATCGTCCTTTTCTTTATTTAGATATGGATTGAAGATGTTATTAGCAAACCATGTTTCATATTTATTAAAAAACTTTTCACATGTATCACATAAAAGGTAATGCTTTTCTATGTCTTGGACAGGGTTATTAACGTTTTCAATATTTCTTATTTTTCCAATTGAAGTCTTTTTTAGTCTTCTTCCGACCAATTTAGGTATGATATGACTAAGCTTTATGTCTCCAGTCTTTCCACATAATGCACATGCATTTAACTTATACATCTAATCACATCTCTTCCTGGCGTAATTTCTGTTTTTATTATAATACAGGTAATAACAAAGAGAAGATATTTAGTGAAGAAAAGGACTCTCATGAAGTCCTTTATTTTTTTGCCGCATACTCCTTCACCAATTTGTAAAAAGTAGTCCGTTTTAATCTCATTTCTTCCATAGCTTTTTTTGCCGTGATTTTTTTATTTGTCCATAAATCGTATACCTCTTTGAAATTTGGCGGATATGTAGCTTTGGGTCTCCCTAAATGCTTGCCTGCAGCTTTTGCAGCTGCAATACCTTGCTCTTGTCTTTTTCTAATGTTTTCTCTTTCTTTTTCTGCTACATAGGAGAGTATCTGCAAAACTAAATCTGCAATAAACTTATTATCCAGTTTATTTTGATTATTAGCTCTTGTATCCAGTAAGGGCATATCTAACACTTTTATGTCTGCTTTAATCACTTGTGTTATGTAACGCCATTCTTCCTGAATTTCCGTATAGTTTCTGCCCAGTCTGTCGATGGACATTACGACAAGTAAGTCGCCCTCTCTTAAAATCCTGTTTCGCAAAAGCAGATAATTTTCTCTTTTGAAATCTTTACCACTTGATTTGTCTATAAAAATATCTCTCTCGGCAATTCCAGATTCCAAAAGTGCATGTATTTGCCGTGCCTCATTTTGTTCTTTTGTGCTTACACGTGCATACCCATATATTCTATTATCCAAATTATTACCTCCAGATTATGAATAGTATAACAATATTTTGCAACAAATGTCCGTAAAAGTCAATGGTTTTACGAATATGTTTATAAATTATGAATAGACTTAACGAACATAATTTTATATCATTTTTGTTAACTTTTTAAAGAAAATTTGTTGTTTGTTAAGGTACACCTTTACGGCCATGTAAAGCTAATTACTGACCCAAGTTATTTATAAAAAAGCATTGACAAATAAGATATAAGAAGAAAAGAAGCTATTTTTGTTTCAGATGAAATATAAATTAAAATTCCTAAAATAGAAAAATTAGGTTTTGCCCTTTACACGAACGTATGTTCTATTATACAATATGAATAAAGGTGCAGAATGCGTTCAATCAAACAATTAGCTTGACCAATTTCGTTTAAACGAATATACTATATATTGTAATTTATAGGTATTCCTTAGACGAGGTGTTGTGTTTGAACGGGTATATCACAGTACAAGAAGCAGCTGAAAAATGGGGGGTTTCTACAAGACAAGTGCAGATTTTGTGCAAGCATAACCGAATTAAGGGAGCAAAACGAATGAGCCGTATTTGGATTATTCCTGAATATGCAGAAAAACCTACTAAAGATAAAAGAAAGGTTGACAATGCACATGAGTAAAATTGATAAATTGCAAGAACTTGTAGACAGATTTGATGCTAATTTACAATATTATAAGGACACAAATAACACTTATAACGAGTATTCATGTCGTATTGAATATATTGACCCTTTGTTAGCACTACTAAATTGGGATGTTGCAAACACAAAGGGGCTTCCTCCACAATTTCGTGAAGTTATTGCTGAAAACTATTCAAATCAGACTGGTAGACCAGATTACTCTTTGACCCTACGAGGTGTCACAAAATTTTTTGTAGAAGCAAAAAAACCTTCAGTGGATATTGTTAATTTGCAAGGGCCTGCTTTACAAACAAGAAAATATGGCTGGAACGCTAAGCATAAAATATCAATATTGACGAATTTTGAGTACTTAATTATTTATGATACTACTGTAGTGCCGAAGGAAGACGATAGTAGTGCAGTAGCCAGATATCGTATTTACCATTTTTCGGAGTATGTATCAAAATTTGACGAGCTCTTTTCTATGATATCCAGGGATGCAGTATACTCTGGAGATTTTGATAATTATTTTGAAGAAATTTTACCAGCTGCTTCCAGTCATAAGCAGCAAGTAGATGAGTTATTTCTTGCCCAAATAAACCAATGGCGGATATCACTGAGTAATGCACTATATGCTAAGCATAAGAATTATCGTTCCATTCAAGTATTGAACGATGTTGTTCAAGAGTTTATTAATCAAATCGTATTCTTAAGAATTTGTGAAGAAAACAATTTACCGACATACCATCGCTTAAGTGAAACCATAAAAGACCCAGCACAATTATTTGATAAGTTTAAAGAAATTCTGCGAGATGCAGATAGAAGGTATAATTCAGGTATTTTTTCTGGAAGGTCAATAATTTTTGATTTAGACATCGATATTGTCAAAGATATAATAGCTGGTCTTTACTATCCTCAAAGTCCGTATTTATTTAAAATTATTGAACCTAATATGCTCGGTAAAATATACGAAATGTTTTTGACCGAGCAACTCGTGCTTCTTAGCAGTGGGAAAATTGGGCTTGGGCAGAAAAAGGATTGTGTAAACCGCTCAATAGTGTCAACACCCACCGAAATAGTAAAATATATGGTTGAAAAGACATTGTCGTTAATATGCACAGGTCGTACACCCGAGCAAATCCTTGATTTACGCATCATCGACATGGCCTGTGGTTCTGGTGTCTTTTTAGAAGAAGCGTTTGCATATCTGCAGGAATATTGCATACAGTGGTATCTCAATAACGACCCGTCTCATCTTATTGAGATTGGTAATGGCCGCTATAAGTTGCCACTTTCAGAAAAGAAGGAAATATTAACCAAATGTATTTACGGTATCGACATTGACATACATGCTGTAGAGGTTGCCAAATTTTCATTGCTATTAAAGCTTATTGAAAATGAAACAGAACCTTCTGTAGCTGATTCTATGCCAATACTTCCTGATTTAAGTAATAATATTGTTTTTGGGAATTCTCTGGTAAGCAGCAGTGAATTGAGAGGAATAAATGTCTCAGATGAAGAGCTTGTACAGATAGCACCGTTTGATTGGGAAAATATAAACAATGGTGAAAAATTTGATGTAATAATTGGTAATCCTCCTTATGTGACGACAGAAGATATGCATGCACTTCTTCTAAAAACAGAATTTAGGATTTATAAAAAACATTACAAATCTGCGTATAAACAATTTGATAAATACTTCGTTTTTTTAGAACGGGCGATACAAAAAGTTAAAGATAATGGATACATTTGTTATATTGTTCCCAATAAGTTTTTTAAGATTGGAGCAGGCGAAAAACTTAGAGAGTTAATTGCAAGCAATAAGATACTTGTTAGCTTGGTTGATTTTGGATATGCACAACTATTTGAGGACAAAACTATTTATAGCTGTATCGTACTATTACAAAAGCGAGAGCAGTATGAGTTTTCATATTCATATGTTGAATCAGCAAGTGCGTTATGGCTCGGTGAGAGCGTAAGCACTATTACTTTGAAAACTTCAACTCTAAATGAGTTGCCTTGGAGATTAACAACAGATTTCAAATTCCTTTCTCTTCTTAAGCAACTTGATAATGTATCTGTGCCTTTAACAAAACATGTTAATATATTTAACGGTATCCAAACCAGTGCGGAAAGACCAACGCCTGTTTATTGGTTTTCATCAGAGAATATAATAAGCGAGACAGAAAGAGAATTTATAATTGAAAAAAACGGTAGATACTATCATGTAGAGAAAGCAATTTTAAAGCCTTTTTTCAAGCCAACGAAACGTTCTGAGAAAGGATTAAACTCTTATAGTATTCTTCAAACAGATAAACTAATTATTTTTCCCTATGATAAGAATGGAAAACTTATTCCTATTAATGTTATGAAGGAGAAGTTTTCTGGAACATACGAATATTTGGAAGCACACTATGAACGATTAGTTCCAAAGTCTATATCCGAAAAAGGAATAAGAGATGTTCCAAATGCAACTCCTGATACATGGTATCAGTATGGCAGAACACAAGCATTGACAGCATTTATAAACACTCCTAAACTTATTGTTGGAGTGCTTAGCAAAAACCCGATGTACATATTCGATGACCAAGATATGCTTATTGCATCTGGGGGCACTGCTGGATATTGTGCTATCAGCCGCAAAAGTAATAGTCCATATGAACTTGAATATATACAGGCGTGGCTATCCAATCCTTACACAGAACGTATCCTCGAAATTATTGGCAGTGATTTTGAAGGAGGTTTCTATGCCAGGGGAACATATGTGCTTTCCAAATTGCCTTTTGTGGAACTTGATTTTGATGACCCAAATCAGAAGAGAATTTATGATAGAGTGGTTGCAAACACTCGTGAAATATATAGAATAAATCGTAGCTTATTACAGCGCCCACCAAAAAACGTAGTAAGCGTTTTGTTAAGAAGGAAGAAGAAACTTATAAATGAAATTGAAAATTTAGTTATGGCTGTTTATAGACTTGAATTTTAAGATGGAGGGTTTGCAGTGCGTTTAAAGAAAGACAGCACAATAGAAAAATTAAGAGGAGCTTATTATACCCCATACCCGCTTGCAAAAGCAATAGTAAATCTTGTTGTAGAAGATAATGTATTAAATGTTTTGGAGCCAAGTTGTGGAGACGGGGTTTTCATTGATTGCTTGGCAGAAAATAATATGCTTACTAAAATAAAAAAGTTAACAGCAATTGAAATTGAACTGAGCGAAGCAGAAAAAGTCAGGAATCGTTACTCGGGAAGTAAAACCATTGAAGTAATCTGTGAAGATTTTTTTGATTTCTACAATCGTTGTAATAAAAATGAAAGGTATGACCTTATATTAGGGAATCCTCCATATATAAGATATCAATACCTAACAGAGAAACAGCGAGAAATTCAATCTCAAATATTGACTGCCAACGGAATGAAGTCAAATAAGTTAATAAATGCTTGGGTTTGCTTCTTGGTAGCCTGTGTACAAATGTTGGCAGATAACGGAAAGATTGCATTTGTAATACCTGCTGAAATCCTTCAAGTGGCTTATGCGGAAGATTTAAGATTATTTTTATCAAATCAACTCACACGTATAACATTGATTACATTTGAGAAATTAGTATTTCCTGATATTGAGCAAGAAGTTTTGGTATTTATCGGAGAAAAGGGTGGAGAAGAGAAAGGCATCCGTATTATAGAAATGGATGACCTTAGTGGATTTGATAAACTTGACTTACATAAGAATGGTTATCAAAAACTGTTGCATGTTAAAGAAAAGTGGACTAAATACTTTGTCTCAGCTGAAGATGTTAACATAATCCAGAATCTACGTAATGATAGCCGTTTTACAAAATTTGCTGATTATGGGCTAATAAATGTTGGAATTACTACCGGAAATAACGATTATTTTTCTATTGATAAGAGGACAGCAGAGTTATATAACCTTGAAAGTGTAACGTTACCATTAATTGGGAGAAGTTCTCATGCGCATGGTATATACTTTACTGAAGCTGATTGGCAAGAAAACGTTAAAGCAGGGAAAAAAGCAATGTTAATTAATTTTCCAGATATACCATTCGACAACTATCCTGATTTACATAAAAAATATATAAAAGAGGGAGAACTCAATAAACAACATGAAGGATACAAGTGTTCGATACGTGATAGGTGGTATATTGTACCTTCTGTTTGGGTGCCAGATGCGTTCTTCCTTCGTAGGAATAATTTATATCCTAAGTTTGTAATTAATAAGTGTGGAGCAGTATCTACTGATACAATGCATCGAATGAAATTTAATGATGGTGTTGATGCAGATAATGTATTACTGTCCTATTATAATAGTATATCTTTCGCATTTACTGAAATCTGTGGTCGCAGTTATGGCGGAGGAGTACTTGAAATTCTCCCTGGAGAAATGGGAAACATTGTTTTGCCAAAAGTAGAAAATGTCGATAAAGCATTGAAACAGCGTCTACTAAAATATATTGATGATGTTGTTCGTGAAAATAAGAATATAGAGCTTGCCCTTGATGTTGTTGACCGTGAACTTTTAATTGATGTTCTTGATATAGAACCAGAATTATGTGTTAGGTGCCGTAAAATATGGAAAACACTACAAAGACGCAGGCTGGGCAGAGGTTATAGCTGATTTTAACTAAAACTGGTGTAACGAAGGAATGACTTTGGACACCAATTTATTTTGTAGAATTATATGAAATTATAAAGTATTGCCTAATAATAAGGTGATTTAATTTAATTAGCGTCTACTGGTCTGGGTCGGAAATTTTAGGTGCCTATTACGAATATTAAGTACATTTATATAGGGGGTAACTATGAAATTTTCAGAAGAAAAACTAAAACTATTTGCTGCACCTTTAAGTGAAACAGAAGACCAAAAATGTAAAAATGCAATAGCTATGATACGGGATGCTTTAAAAGGACTTGGGTTTACTGATGATAACAAAGCTATTTCACGTTTATATGAAGATACCTATGCTTACTCAATAGATATGCGTAGTTTATACGGTTCAAGAAAAATAAAGATTTTTATTCAGGGCTCATATGCAAATAATACCAATGTTCGCACCCAAAGCGATGTAGATATTACAATCGTTCAAGAAGAACGATTTATAACTGAATATAGAGCAGGGGTAACGGATGAAGATTATGGTTTTTTTATAGCACAAACTCCACCAAAGACTTTTAAAGATGAAGTACAAGAGTGTTTGACAGCAAAGTTTGGTAAAGATGTAGAAAGGAAAAATAAATCTATAAAAGTACACGGGAATACTTATCGTAAAGATGCGGATACAGTACCTTGCATTAGATTTAGAGACTATAGACATGATTATCTGAATGACCCCAGTAATTTTATTGGTGGAATTGTCATACAAGCTGATGATGGTACTCGTATAATAAATTTCCCAGAACAGCATATAGCCAATGGTAAAAAAAAGAATAGTGATACCAATTTTTATTACAAGAAGATGGTACGAATTATTAAAAACATGCGTTATCTTATGGAAGAAAACTATTATGTATCAGCTCAAAATGTATCATCATTTGGTTTAGAATCTTTACTGTGGAATATTCCCAATGAGGTTTTTTTGAAATATACGATTTACAGATTTGCCTTTAATGAAATAATCAGCTATCTCATAAATCATATTCCAGAAATTAATCAATACAAAGAAGCAAATGGAATAAAAAAACTGTGCCCTACCAAAGCGGATATTGATAAGTATGTTAAATTTATAATTGACTTGTCAAACTTCTATGAATACGATATTTAGAGGAGATTTTTATGAATGAAAGAATGAAAAAATTCTTTGTCAATTTATTATGGTTAGCATTAATTCTATTTGTAATCCGTTGCATGATTTCAATGCCAAAAACAATATATGATGTTTATGGTTGTATTGGAGAAATAATATCAATAACCGTAATTTTAGCTTGCCTATATGAAAAATGGCTATGGAAATATAACCCATTAGAAAAAACGCCAGTACTTTCAAAATATTATATTGGGATGATAAAATCAAGTAATGATAATATAGAACGGAAAGCGAACCTTCAAATTAAGCAAACACTTTTTTCTATTCAGATTTTTCTCACTACAACCGAGAGTAAAAGTAAATCTATTTCTTCGTCAATTGATGATGTTTTTGGAGAACAGCAATTAACTTACTGTTATATAAATAATCCAAATGCAGAAGTTCGTCAACGTAGTGAAATACATTATGGAACTGCAATGATATGTATAGAAAATCCTAAAGTGTTAAAAGGACAATATTTTACAGATAGAAAGACGACAGGTGATATGGTATTTAATGCAGTTACAGAGGATTACAAAGGTAGATTATGTAAAAAAAGGATATTACATAGTTTGGTGAGGTTTCATTATGAAAAAGAGAACGGATAGTGATGAAAAATATGTGCTTGATTTAATTGCAAAAATACTAAATTGCCCTTATGAATGGCAAAAAACCTTCCCAGGTCTTGCTGGTGATGTTGGTAAAAATGGCAGACCAAGAAAATTAGCAATTGATGGCTATTTCAAGGAATATAATTTAATTGTTGAATATCGGGAGATACAGCATTTTCAAGCAGTTCCATTTATGGATAAGATGATGACTATCAGTGGGGTCCCACGAGATGAGCAACGCCGGATATATGATAAGCGTAAGGAAACCTGGGCTGTTAATAACGGTTATAGATTTTTGGCAGTAAATTATTATGAACTTGAACACAATAGTAGTGGCAAACTTAAGAGAAATGAAGCCAAAGATTTAATGGTTCTTAAAAATAAACTTAAAGCTATTTATAAGGATATGTTCGACTAAGGACCTTATATTAAAATAACATATAGAATTATTAGCTTATTATAATGTGATTATTAGGCAGTACCTATTACCAAATCCGTTTGAAGAGCTTCCAAACAGTAAGCTATAAAATTGGTTGATTAGTCAAATTTTAGTTAATTAGTTGACAAAATATGTAATATAATGTTATAATATGGATAAACAAGTAAAATAAGGGGGAAATTATGAAATCAACTGGGATTGTAAGAAAGATAGACGGACTTGGTAGAGTGGTATTGCCTATAGAACTCAGAAGGACTTTAGATATCGCAGAAAGCGATGCTCTCGAAATTTTTGTTGATAACTCTACAATTGTACTTAAAAAATACCAGCCGGCCTGTATTTTTTGCGATAACGCAAGGGATATCAAGGTCTATAAGGGCAAGAATATTTGTCCTAATTGTCTGAAAGAATTGGCGGAATGAATTACTATATTAAAAGTCAAACTGGCGAGAAGCCAGTTTTCTTTTTGAAAAAAATCGGGTACTTGGGTCAGCCTCTGTATATTTTATGACTGCAAACGAAGTGATTGAAAGGATACTTACCGATTCCTGCGGAGATTTCAGACTGGAAAAAACCTGCGATTTGATTATCAGTGGAAGCGGTGATACTGAAGTAAAGGGCATAGTAACAACTTTTATGGCAACGGTTGATGTTATCCGTAAAGCAATTGAAATTGGCGCCAATATGATAATAACGCATGAACCTACGTATTTTACCGGTTCGGACAGGACAGACTGGCTTATGGGCGACGAGGTATACAATGCCAAGAAGAAACTCCTGGATGACAATAACATAGTAATATGGCGCTATCATGATCACATGCATATGGCAAAGACCGACAGGATCTATGACGGCCTTTTAAAGGAAACAGGCTGGAAAAAGTATTTGATTGAGGGACAGATACATCCTCACTGTTATAATATAGAAGAAACAACTCTTTTAGATTTGGCCGGATTTTTTAAGGAGAAATTCTCCATGGATGTAGTTCAGTACATTGGAAATCCGGATATGAAATGCAGGAGGGCGGCTATACTTGTCGGAGGCGGCAGCCTTGGGCTGGGCAGGGAAGAGATGCCAATGGAACTTATAAGGGATATGGATATTGATGTTGTTGTTTGCGGTGAAATAACCGAATGGACCCTTTGTGAATATGTTAATGATGCAAAGATGCTGGGGTTTAATAAGGGCATGATAATACTCGGCCACGAGCGGACCGAGGAATGGGGAATGAAATATATGGCTGAATGGCTGAAACCCCTGGTAGACGGTGTGCCGGTAACCTTTATCAGTGCCGGGGAGCCCTTTAAATATTTATATTGAAACAGTTAATTGCCTGCTCGGGTTTCCTGTTGTATGATAGACTTGTTGCAATATATAGAACATATTGAAAGGAAGTAGTATTATGGCGTTTTTACAGGTGAATTTTTTCTCCGGATCACTCAGAAGGCTGACACCCTTTAATGCTCTGATACCGCTGGACAGATTTGAAATGCCCGGCCAGGTTAAAATTTCTGTACAGAAGCCATTAAAGGCACTTTACCTTCTTCACGGCTATTCGGGAAACTACATGGACTGGGTTTGCAACAGCAACATACAGGAGCTTTCACTTAAACATAATATAGCGGTTTTTATGCCATCGGGAGAAAATTTCTTTTACCTGGATGATACAGATATGGGGGCATTGTATTCCGAGTACATAGGCAAGGAACTGGTTGAATTTACGCGGAAAATGTTCCCGATATCCGAAGAATGGGATGATACATTTATAGGCGGTCTGTCAATGGGCGGATATGGAGCAATAAGGAACGGGCTTAAATATTCTGAAACATTCGGCAGGATCATAGCCTTGTCATCAGCGCTTATCACATACAACATAGCTGGAATTCCCGTCGATTACAAGAATGATATTGCAGACTACAATTATTACTCCAGGGTTTTCGGCGATGTGAACAGGCTTATCGGCAGCGACAGGGACCCCGAGGCTCTTGCCAAAGGACTCAAAAATGAAAACAAACCTATTCCTGAAATATATATGGCTTGCGGTACAGAGGATTTTCTGCTTGAGGAGAACAGAAAATTCCACAGGTTCCTGGCAGAAGAGGGAATAGAACATACATATATAGAGAGTCCGGGAACCCATGACTGGAAATTCTGGAACGAATATATTGAAAAAGGAATTGAGTGGGCAACTCAATAATTATTTCAAATGATCATATCAACCACTTAACATAAGAGCTTATTAATTAAGCTCTTATGTTATGATTTCACAAGGAAGTTCTTTTCCTTATCGTATGGGCATTTCAGAAACAGCAACAAAAACACTTATTACTGATCCTGCAAATTTAATAGCGACAGACGTATATTTATTTTACTATTTGTATGTCAAGCGGTTGACACCAGACTGCTTTTTTCTTATAATCTAAACTGAGGCAGTAAAGCATAGAAACAAGGTATGGTGGTTATATAATGGTTGAGGGAGTTTTTGGGAGATTCGGCAGTATTGAAGAACTGAACAGCATACCAAAGGGCGATATGCCCGGAGACAAAATTAATATCAATAACAGTCATCTTACCAGGGCAAAGGTTATTATACCTGTTTTGCTGAACATGTTAAATCCAATAATAGATAATCATCCCCATAACAGAGCGGTAATATCGGTTTGCGGAGGCTCGGGAACGGGGAAGTCTGAAATTGCGTCCTTGCTCTCATTTTATCTTAATCAGACAGGTACAGGCAGTTACACCCTGTCGGGTGATAACTATCCCCACAGGATTCCGGAATACAACGATGCCGAAAGGCTTCGCATTTTCAGGCAAAGCGGGATAAGGGGCCTTATTGGTCATGGCCAATATTCCAGGGAAAAAGCAGAAATCCTGAACAGCCTGCAAAGCAGCAATGAAGATGCAGATCCGAAGCATATCAGAAACTATCCCTGGCTCGAGCTGTATCAAAGTGAAGGAAGAAGAGGACTTCGGCACTACCTGGGAACACCCGGGGAGATAAATTTTGCTGAACTAAACAGTATAATTTCACAGTTTAAGAACGGCTCCGAAAAAATATTCCTGAAACGCATGGGCAGAAAGCCTGAAGAGCTTTGGTACGAAGAAGTTGATTTTAAGGACATTAAGGTAATGGTGATAGAATGGACTCACGGTAACAGTTACTACCTGAAGGGTGTTGATATTCCTGTTTTACTCAGCAGTACGCCGCAGGAAACGCTGGAATTTCGCAAAAAACGCAACAGGGACACCGGAACAGACAGTCCGTTTACCGAAATGGTACTGAATATAGAACAGGAATTGCTTACAGCACAGGCGCCACAGGCAAAAATTATTGTTTCATTAAGCGGAGAGATAATATCCTACAAGGATTATATAAACACAGTGGTATTGGGAGGGTTATGAAAATGATACAGGGGGGGAGCCAAATGAACAGACCGGTTTATACTGATGCCGGGCCGATGTTTAACGCTTATCCCGACAGCATGGGGGGTACCCTGGCAGACATAATTGAATTTCTGCAGATGCCCGGGCTGAAAGATGCATTCAGTTCATTTTACATACTTCCAAGCATTTTCAATACCGACCTGGACAGGGGATTTTCAGTTATTGACTATGAGCTTAATGAACAGTTCGCCAAATATGAAGATCTGGAAAAGCTGAAGGATTTAAAAATTGAACTGAAACTTGATTTTGTTCTTAACCATTTATCGGTACTATCCGGCCAGTTCCGGGATATACTGAAAAACGGTCATAAATCTGAATTCAGGGACTTCTTCATTAACTGGAATAATTTCTGGGCGGGATGCGGTCACATGACAGATGACGGTTATATCATGCCGGATGCTGAACTGATAAAGGACATGTTTTTCAGAAAACCGGGTTTGCCAATCCTGTTTGTCCGGTTTCCCGACGGCAGTGAGGTTCCCTACTGGAATACATTTTACCAGGAAATCAGGTACGATAAATTGGATGCAATAGACCTGGTAAATGCCATGGATATCCAGTATGCCGCCGCAAAAAAACTTGCCTGTTTGATTAACTCCGAAATATCCGCCGGTAAAAAGCCTAAGGAAATCTGCTTTGGTGAATTTGACAGGTTTAAGGATGAAGTGACGGATTTGCTGGAATCCAAACGCAAATATCTCGGACAGATGGACCTGAACATTAAGTCCCCGCTGGTATGGGATTTTTATGAAGAGACATTGAAAAAACTGTCGGGATACGGTGCGAAAATTGTAAGACTTGATGCGTTCGCATATGTATCAAAAAAACCCGGACATAAAAACTTTTTCAACGAGCCCGAAACATGGGAACTGCTTGAACGGGTAAAAGAAATTGCCGACAAGTACGGCCTTGTGCTTTTGCCCGAGATACATTCGAAATATGAGGAAAAAATCCATGAAAAGATTGCTGAAAAAGGGTATCTTACCTATGATTTTTTCCTTCCGGGTTTGATTATAGACGCAATGGAAAGGCATACCAACGAGTATTTAATAAGATGGCTTAAAGAATTACAGGAGAAAAACATCAGGGTTGTTAACATGCTTGGCTGTCATGACGGGATTCCGCTTTTGGACCTGAAAGGCCTGCTGCCGGATGAACACATAGACAACCTGATACAGACCGTTGTAAAGCGCGGCGGTTATATAAAGGATCTGCATGGCAAAAAGAACATGTATTACCAGGTTAACTGCACTTATTACAGTGCCCTGGGCGAAATCGACAAGAAACTTCTTCTGGCAAGAGCAATCCAGGTATTCATGCCGGGAAAACCCCAGGTCTGGTATCTTGATCTTTTTGCAGGGAAAAATGATTATGATGCAATAAAACGGGGCCACAAAGAAATTAACCGTACAAATCTTACACTTGAACAGGTTCAAAAAGACCTGGGCAGGAATATAGTTATGCAGCAGCTTTCGCTGTTGCGGTTCAGAAACACTTTCCCCGCTTTTGGCTTTGATGCTGATATAACCGTTGACGAATCCGAGGAACATATCCTGAAGATTAAATGGGATAAAAACGGTTACAGTGCAGTTTTTGAAGCCAATTTGAAGACATACGGTTTCACAATCAGGGCGACCGATAAAAACGGCTCAATTTGCTTTAATATGACTTCAGGTTATGACAATCCCTGATAAACTGTAAAAGTGAACCGTCATGGCTGTTTACGCGAAAGAAACCACTAACAATGACAATCGATTATTAGCCAAAAAATTTAGTGCAACTACCTATAATAAAGCATTAATAAATATACAAACATGATTCATATGGCTATAATATGTCAAGGGGTTGACATTCAAAATTTATTATAGTAATATTAAATTAACTCATACCGAGTATTTTCTTGTAAAAATTTCTGACAGAAAAATTTTAAATGAGGAGGTAAACCATGAAAAAAAGACTTTTGGCAATGATTCTGATGCTGGTAATTGCTGCTGTGACGGTAACAGCATGCGGCGGCAAAACAGCAGATACAGGTTCAGGCGGAGAAACTGTTGGCACAACAGATCCCGGTACTTCAGGAGGAGCAGATACTAAAAAACCTGTAAAGATTACATACTTCAACACATCGGCTGAAGTTAACACGATGTTTGAAAACATGTTCAAAAGATACAACGAGCTCTATCCGCATGTTACAATTGAACTGATACCTACAGGCATAGGCGAAGGACAGCAGGAAAAACTGCAGTCACTTTATGCATCAGGTAATGCACCTACATTTATGAATGTAGACCCTGCAAACGTCATTGAATATCAGGATCATCTCCTGGAATTCACCGAAGAGAACGCACCCTGGTTAAGCCTGGCTACAGACGGCGCCGTTGACGGCGGTACTTTCGACGGAAAAGTTCTTGGGGCTCCCTGGAGTGTTCAGGGTTATGCATTGCTCTACAACAAGAGAGTGGTTGACGAAATATTCGGAAAAGGGAATTTCGATCCGGCATCCATCAACACCAGGGATGCTCTGGAAGAATTCTTTGAGAAGTGTGAAGCAGCAGGTGTTCCTGCAACAATGCTGCATGGCGCCAACTGGTCTTTAGGCGGACATTACCTCACACTGGTATATGCGGTACAGGGTCCGAAGACCGAAGACGGTACAGGATTTATCGACAAGATTAAATCAGGAGAAGTAAACATTGAAGACAGCCCAATATTCCAGGGTTATATGGACACCTTCGATTTGCTTGCAAAATACAATTACAATAAATCCGACCCGCTGGTTGCGGATTTCAACAGGGACGCACAGGCTTTTGCAGAAGGAAAGTGTGCAACCTTCTTCATGGGTGACTGGTTGTGGACGACACTGGTGACAATGGAGAACATTGATACCGAATATGGTTTCATACCTGTGCCCTGGAGCAACGATCCGTCCTTATACGGTAACTCGGAAGTTGTAATGGTATTACCCAAGTTCCAGTGCATCAACAAGTCACAAAACACACCCGAACAGCAGCAGGCTGCTCTGGATGCTTTGGGATGGATGCTTACAGAACCGGAAGGCCAGCAGTTCTTCCTGGATGCCGGTTTCTATATGCCGTATAAGAATGTAAGAGATGACATAGAGTACAACTCAATGACAACTTCAATAGCAGAATATGCACAAAAGGGCAAGACCATCAACTTAGGTGTTTTCTCATACATTTCAGGAGACGTATGGACAGAAACCGGTAACCTTATGTTAAAATATCTTGCAGGAGCTATTGACAGAGACGAACTCGCAAAAGGCATCAATGATTACTGGAGATCCATCAGGTAAGACAGAAGTAAGGTTGCCTGTATAAACTGACAAAAGAACGGATAATGGCGAGAATTCTGCTGTTATCCGTTCGCTTAATCGGAGTTGTTGTAAATGAACAGGAAAAACAAATTACTTGGCAATATAGGTAATTTCATTTTATTTATGGGCCCGTCCCTTTTTGCTTTTGCATGTGTACTGATAATACCATTTTTATATGGTATTTATTTAACTTTTACCGATTACAGCCCAATCAGAATAACGTATGAATTTGTGGGTTTCAGCAATTTCCGTGCTGTTTTTACTGATAAGGAGTTCTGGCAGCAGTTTCTTAAAACATTGGGCTATGTGCTTTATTCAACCATATTCTGCAATCTGCTGGCATTTATACTTGCTTATTTGCTGACCAGCAACATAAGGGGAAGAAACTTCCTCAGGGCGGGATTTTTCACTCCGAACTTAATCGGCGGAATAGTGCTTGGTTATATATGGAAGTTTATTTTTGCAAATGTGGTCACAAAACTTGGCGAGACTTTGGATTATCAGCCTCTGAAAACTTCGTTCCTTACCCATCCCGACAGGGCAATTGTTGCAATGATTATTGTCACTGTATGGCAATATGCGGGTTATCTGATGGTAATTTACATAGCAGGCTTTGTTGGTATACCGAGAGAGGTACAGGAAGCTTCTGAAATTGACGGTGCAACCGGTCTTAAAAAGCTTTTTTCGGTAACAATACCGTTAATGGTTCCTTCGTTCATTATTTGCTTTTTCATTATGATTTCAAGAGGCTTTATGACATATGATCTGAACCTTGCGTTAACAAACGGACAACCATATGGTTCTACCCGGCTTGCGGCAATGCATATTTACCAGAAAGCCTTCCAGGCAAACGAATACGGGATTGGGCAGGCAGAAGCAATTATATTCTTTATTACAGTTGCAATCGCTGCAGTAACCCAGGTACTTTTGACTAAGAAATTCGAGGTGGAAGCATAGTGAAGGAAAGAACCGGTGTATTGAAATTTTTCAAATATGTTTTGATTTATTTATTACTTATTGTATTCCTGATGCCGTTTTACTTAATGGTGATAAACTCATTCAAAACCACACAGGAATTTGTCAGCAACCCATTTTCATTGCCTGATGCCAAAAAAATAGGGTTTAACAACTTTATCAGCGCATTTGAAAAAATGAATTTTCTGAAGGCAATCGGAAACAGTACGGTTATTACGGTTATAAGCATTTTTCTGATTTTGCTGACCTCATCAATGGCAGCGTATTTTCTTGTCAGACATAAATGGAAGATAAACAAAATAATCTTTGCGATACTTGTAGCTTCGATGATTGTGCCGTTTCAGGCCATTATGATACCCCTTGTAAGCATATATGGCAAATTGAACCTGATGAACAGCAAATGGATTTTAATGTTTATGTATATGGGCTTTGGCCAGGCTTTCGCTATTTTCATATTTCACGGTTTCATCAAAAACATCCCGCTTGAGATGGAGGAATCAGGCCTGATTGATGGCTGCAGTAAAGTACAGTCCTTTTTCCAGATTGTATTTCCCTTGTTGAGGCCTGTGCTGGTAACAGTATTGATTCTTGATGTATTGTGGATCTGGAATGATTATCTGCTGCCAAGCCTTGTTCTGCTGTCACCGGCCGAGAGGACGCTTCCGTTGTCAACATACAGCTTTTTCAACACTTACAGTGTTGACTATGCACCGTTAATGGCAGGTATTGTTTTGACCATTATACCTGTGGTTATTGTTTACCTGTTTTCACAGAAACAAATTATACACGGGGTGGTCCAGGGGGCAATAAAATAATATTCGGAAATATAAAGATATGAACAGAGGACTGGCAGTATAAAGAAATGTTTTCGATTCAGCCAGTCTTTTATGTATTTTTTCAGGTTGTTTCTCTTTCTACCAGTTTTACCGGGAAAATGATGCAGGAAGGTATAGGCTTTTCCTCTTCCGCCTTTGTTATTATGCTTTCTACGGCGTACATGCAGATTTCATCTATTGACTGCCGTATGGTTGTAATTGAAGGATTAAATATTTTACACAGGTCAATATCATCATAACCGATAACCTTCATTTGTTCCGGTACTTTTATACCGCACCTTGAGCATATTGAAATTACCTGACCTGAAATCATCCCGCTGTCTCTGATACACATCTCCGAGT